>JACCDO010475738.1_pt1 | contig 10448 bp, 12 predicted proteins | sample 7446101 | NCBI WGS metagenome assembly JACCDO01 (sample SAMN15323440, study PRJNA562643) | freshwater metagenome | isolation source: river surface water | place: USA:Blue River Watershed | collected 2017-08-16
AAGCGTTCTACATGGTGGGTTCAATTGATGAAGCCATCGAGAAAGCGAAGAAGCTTTAATCGATTTCATCTAGGGAAATTATGTCAAGCATACATGTCGACGTAGTGAGTGCTGAGCAGTCCATTTTTAGTGGAGAGGCTAAGTTTGTGGCCCTTCCTGGTGAAAGTGGTGAGCTCGGCATCTTGCGTGGCCACACACCGCTAATTACTCGAATTCGTCCTGGCTCTGTCCGCATTGAAAAAGCGGATGGAGACGAAGAATTTGTGTTTGTTGCTGGTGGCTACTTAGAGGTTCAGCCTGATCGTGTCACAGTATTAGCAGATACCGCTATTCGTGGTCACGACCTTGATGAAGCTAAAGCATTAGAAGCAAAGAAACGCGCTGAAGAGGCGATGCAAAACCGTGGCACTGACTTTGATTTGGCATTGGCCCAGTCTGAGTTTGCGATGGCTGCTGCCCAACTTGCAGCAATCGCACGTTTCCGTCGTAAAAAGTAAAAACCGGTCAGCTCCTTGTTGTTAAACGACCGGTTTTTAAAAGCCTGCCTGGGTGAAGCGGTAGATCAAACACCGCTTTGGCTCATGCGTCAAGCTGGCCGATATCTTCCTGAATACAATGCCACCCGTGCAAAGGCCGGAAGTTTCTTAGGCCTTGCAAAAAATCCCGCATATGCCACTGAAGTAACCCTTCAGCCCTTAGACCGCTATCCCTTAGATGCGGCTATTTTATTTTCAGATATTTTGACCATTCCTGATGCGATGGGGTTGGGCCTCAAATTTACTGCAGGGGAGGGCCCCAGCTTTGATCATCCCTTGCGCACCGAAGAGGATGTCAAGAAATTGCGTGCTGCGGATATGAACGAGCTCAAATATGTGTTTGATGCTGTATCCGAAATTCGTAAAGCTTTGGTTCAAGATGGCAAGCAACGCGTGCCTTTGATTGGCTTCTCTGGGAGTCCATGGACTTTAGCGTGCTACATGATTGATGGGTCTAGCGCGGACGATTTTCGCCATGCTAAAACGATGATGTTTAGTCGTCCCGATTTGCTTGAACATATCTTGAATATCAATGCACAATCTGTTGCGACGTATTTAACTGAGCAATTGAAAGCAGGTGCGCAAGCGCTGATGATTTTTGATACTTGGGGCGGAATGTTGCCAGACGGTTGGTATCAAAAGATGTCATTATCTTCAATGCAAAAAGTAATTAGCCTTTTGCCAAGAGAGTATGAAGGTAAAAAAATTCCCGTCATTATGTTTACTAAAGGCGGAGCGATTTGGTTAAATGATATGGCGCAAGTTGGCGCAGATGTTATTGCGCTAGATTGGACAATGTCTCTTGGCCGCGCGCGCAAACAGTTGCTCGCTCTAAATAAGCCGCTTGCTTTGCAAGGTAATTTAGATCCTCTCATTTTGTTTTCTCAACCAAAGGAGATTGCAAAACAAGTGGACAACGTACTAGAAGATTTGGCACGTGCCCCAGCCTTGCGGCCAGGTTTGCATCCTTTAGATGGGCACGTGTTTAATTTGGGACATGGAATATCTCAATTTACCCCTCCAGAAAGCGTCACCGCTTTGGCGCAAGAAGTAATTTCTCGATCTAGGGCTCTTAGATCAACGCCTTAAAACCGAGTGCTTGCTAACTTTCATAGAGAAATAACTGCAAAAGTTATGCACAGTTTTGGTTAGAAGCGAGAATTCAGTAAGATTCCGTTAAAAGATAAACTTTAACTTTCGGAAGAGTCTATAACTTATTGATTTATATGAATAAATTGTAGGATTTTTTGAAAAGGGCGCTGCAAAAGATTGCTGGTAAATTAGCTTATAAATCAGGGCTCTTGGACGATATCCACAGACTTATCCACAAGTAAAACAGAAAAAACGAAGCAGATGACGTCGTCACCCATAGTGGTTCAAGTAGTAGTTGATAAACCCCTTGCCCAGGGGTTTGACTATTTATGGGATGTAAAGGATCTCGGTCTGGAGCCACAAGTGGGACAGTTAGTTGAAGTCCCATTTGGAAGATCAACGATAGTGGGTTTAGTAATAAAAGTGAGCGCTCACTCTGATTATAGCGTCGATAAATTAAAAAGTGTTGCTCAAGTTTGTCCACTATCACCATTGGACGCAGCAACGCTAAGGCTCATGAATTTTGCAAGCCAATACTACATTCATGGGCTTGGTGAAACCATTCTTCCGTCGATTCCAAAGATGTGGAGAAAGGCGGCTGACTGGACTAAAAATTTGTCAAAAATACATCAATCGGCTTCCAAAAAAACAAACAAAAAAGTTGCAGCGCCACTAGAAGCCGATGGCTATATCAGCGAAACACAATTAAACAAAGTGCAAACAGCAGCCTTGGGTGAGCTACGCAAAAAAGAGGCACAAGAATTTACATGCTTTTTGTTGCAAGGACAAACTGGTAGTGGCAAAACGGCGGTGTATTTAAATTGGTTGCAAACTGTATTAGAAGAACCAAATTCACAAGCACTTATCTTGGTGCCCGAAATTAATTTAACGCCACAGTTAGAGCGAAGGGTGCGAGCATATTTTCCGCACAAGAAAATGGTCGTACTCCATAGTGGAGTCAGCGAGAACAAGCGCGGCCTAGCATGGTATGAAGCTGCCGCTGGTAAGGCACAAATTATTTTAGGAACGCGTTTAGCAGCTTTAACGCCATTACCAAATTTGCGGGCAATAGTAGTCGACGAGGAACACGACTCTTCATATAAGCAGCAAGATGGTATTCGGTATTCCGCTAGAGATTTGGCGGTTTGGCGTGCGCATGATCTTAAAATTCCGATTGCTCTTGTGTCGGCAACTCCCTCGCTCGAAACTTGGTTGGCTGGAAAATCAGGACGATATCAGCATCTCCGGTTAGATCAGCGCGCACAAGGCGCGGGACTACCTAAAGTCAACTTGATTAATACGAAAGACGCACGGAATCAATTTAGCCCTGGTGATGAAGATAGGCCGATTGAAAAAATCTCATTAAGCAAGCCGTTGGTCAATGCCGTTAGAGAAAGTTTGGCCAATAAGAAACAAAGTTTGATTTTGATAAATCGACGAGGCTTTGCCCCGGTGATCAGTTGCAATGCCTGTTCATGGCTTTCAAAATGTCATCAATGTAGTTCATATTTAGTGATGCATAAAGCAGGCGCATTAGGGCGCAAAGCATCCTTAAGTTGTCATCATTGTGGCTTAATGCGGCCAGTGCCATCATCTTGCCCTGATTGTGGCAATGTTGATTTAAAGCCTTTAGGTCAGGGAACGCAAAAGCTTGAGGATGCAATTGCATCCTTATGGTCTTCGGCCAGGGTCTTGCGTATTGACACCGATTCTAGCCGTACGAGTAAGGGTGCTGAAGCGCTCTTTCAAGAGATTCACAACGGGAGCGCAGACATTGTTGTTGGTACTCAAATGATTGCTAAGGGCCATGATTACCAGAATATCGGTCTGGTTGCGGTCTTAGATGCTGACAGTCGATTGTTTTCACAAGATTTTCGGGCTGCGGAAAGATTATTTGCACAACTAGTGCAAGTTGCTGGAAGGGCTGGACGCGCTAGCAGGGATGGTGAAGATGGCGGCAATATTTATATCGAAACCCAGTTTCCTGATGCTGCAGTTTTTCAATATTTGTTAAAGCATGATGTTGATGGTTTTTTATCCTATATTGCTGGCGAGAGAGAGGAGGCGAAATTGCCCCCTTTTACTTATCAGGGTTTGGTGCATGCAGAGGCCAAGAGCCTTGAAAAGGCACTACATTTTTTGGGCTCTCTAAAAGGAAGGCTTAAAGGCGCGGGCCTTATAACAAAAGACTTGCAGGTCTATGACCCGGTACCCAGAAGTATGATGAAGATCGCTGGATCTGAGCGCGCTCAGTTAGTGGTGGAGTCTAGCGATCGTAGAACACTGCAAGATGCACTTGAGTGGATAGATCGTGATTTGAGAGAAATTTCTCAGGGAAGAATAAGCAAGGGCAGTAAAGTTCGATGGTTGATTGAGCGTGACCCCATTTCAATTTAGTTGTTAGGCGCCGGGCCCAGAGTTATAGGCTTCTTGGCTTAATAGTTGGTTTAATTCTGAACGCAGACTGTTGTCAGACAGCGGTTTGATTTTGAATAGCCAGGTTGAATACGGTTTTTCATTGACCGATTCAGGCGCAGCATCGACATCTGCGTTTAGCTCAATAATTTCCCCGCTGATAGGCGCATGAATATCGCTAGCTGCCTTTACTGATTCGATGACTGCAATTGCTTCGCCTTGCTTCACTTGCTGGCCAAGCTTGGGCGCTTGGAAGAACATCACGTCACCCAAGGCCTCTTGCGCATGATTGCTGATGCCAACCCATACAAAGCCATCAGACTCTATGTCGGCCCACTCATGAGTTTCTGCAAATTTAAATGTATCTGGTTGGTTCATGGTTTTATCCTTTGAGAACATTTTATGCCCAGTTCTACAAACTAGGGGCTCGTACAATATTCATTTATCTGTATTGCTTATTCATTTTTATATATGCCAATTAAATTAGGAATTGTTCCGGTTACCCCCTTTGAACAAAATTGCTCCATTTTGGTTTGCCAGGAAACTGGGGATGCGGCTGTGGTTGATCCGGGGGGCGATATTGAAAAGATTCTGGACGGCGTTAAGCAGATGGGCGGCAACGTGAAAAAGATTTTGCTTACTCACGGACACTTAGATCATTGCGCGGCTGCAAAAGATTTGGCAGATCAACTGGGGGTGCCTATTGAGGGACCTCAAGAAGATGAGCGTTTTTGGATTGATCAGTTACCAGAACAAACAGTGCGTTTTGGTTTTGGCCACGCAAAAGTTTTTGAGCCCAATCGATGGCTAAATGATGGTGATCATGTTCGGGTGGGCAATGTTGATCTTGAAGTTTTTCATTGTCCCGGCCATACACCTGGTCACGTAGTTTTCTATGACAAGGAAGATCGCCTGGCCATTGTTGGCGATGTATTGTTTGCTGGATCAATAGGCAGAACAGATTTCCCCCGCGGAAATCATGCAGATTTAATCAATGCGATTAAAACAAAGCTGTGGCCTTTAGGCGATGATGTGCAATTTGTTCCTGGTCATGGACCAATGTCCACTTTTGGTAGCGAGCGCAAGTCAAACCCATATGTAGGGGATGGCGCTTAAAACTTACAAGAAGTTTAGGTTTTTGCTGAACCGGTACGGTGTGTGCGATTGTATAAACAGCTAGCGCAAATCCAACGCTGTTTGCGATTGCTTGTTGGAATCCAAGTGCCACCCTCAAGTCGCTTTTCACGGCTACAAGAAGAGCAAAATTTTAGGCTTTGTGAGTTATCTTGGGTAGCTGCTGGAGTTGAGGTAGTCATGGGCAATCCGGGTAAGGCAAATCTTTATACAGAAGATCTATTTTACCCGTTTTGTCATGCTGGGATTGGGGTTAAGACAACCTTGACCGAATCAGCTGTTTTATTGCCATCAAAATCGAGCCATGCCTTATTTTCAAAGTCATAAAGCTTACATTTACGGGCAGTATCGAAATACCAAGACCATGAGAACTTTTGAATAAAGATACGGTCTGGCAGGATGGTTTCAAGGGTTTTTTGAGCCTCTGGGAGGCGATATAGCGGAACGCTCATGTCAACGTGATGGGCGGTGTGCTCCATGATGTGGTGCATCAACGAGCCCCATATCCAACCAAAAGTCAGGTGAACCGTAGTCGATACAAAAGGCTGGGCGCGCAACCATTCTGATTTTTTGTCATACCAAGAAACCGATGGATGAGTGTGATGGACATAAACCACAAAGCCGATCATGCCGTTCCAGAACAAAAATGGGACTGCAAAACCAGTAATTAATCCAATCCAAATGGATTGGCCTGTAGCAATAGCGCCAGCGATCAGACATCCAATCCAAATGATTGCGAATGCTGTAACCAACAAATTATCTTTTAGAAAAATTGGGCGGTCGCCAGGTTTATTTTGGGCATTTGGGAAGTACTCACGTCTCCACCAAATTTCAATGAGATAGTAAAAAACAGGACCCCAACCACTACGGTATAGGCGCTCTAAAGCCTTACGGAATGGGGGTAAGGCGTCATATTCTGCTTTTGATAATGGGGCCCAGACAAAATCAAATCCTTTTAAATTTGTTTGTCCGTGATGCACAACATTGTGTCCTACATCCCAAAGACTGTAAGGGGTAAGCGAGGGTAAAAATGCAATGCGACCCAAGACTTTGTTGAGTTCACGATTGGGGGTAAAGCTCTGATGACAAGCATCATGACCCAGAATAAAAATGCGGCCAGTAACAAATCCCGCGACTAAACCAAAGATTACCTTGAGAAAAATATTTTCAACAAATACAGTTCCGGCGATGCATCCAAGCCATAAAAAAGCATCAATTAAAAGCAATAAAATGGCTCGACCAGTTTCGCCTTTTGCCATGGGAATTAACCAGCTGCGAATAATTTTTCGATGCGGTAATGGTGCCTCAGGGGGTAAAGGATTGGTCAGAGATGGCTCTGAAAGGGCTGAATTTAGATTAGTAGACACGATAAGAATCAATAAGTTAGAGCCAAATGATAGCGGTTTTTGCGATTTTTCGCATGATATAGGTCAAAAACCCCTTGTATTTTGTGGCGCGCCCGGCAGGAATCGAACCTGCGACCCTTGGCTTCGGAGGCCAATACTCTATCCACTGAGCTACGGGCGCTGGGAAATCTAAAAACTGCCCTATTGTAAGTGCCTATAACCCTACTCTCTAGTTATAATCACCGCAATCTAACCCTTTAAACCCGTCAAACGATAAATTCTTATGAGCAACGAGCACGGAAGCCTGATTAAGTCCCCAAAACAACTCATCATCATGGTGTTTGCAAGTTTTTTTGTGCCCCTAATAATTATTTTGTTGCTGATGGTGTTTGTGAACAATGGCAAGCGTGGCGATTCCTCCACAACAACTGAACAGTTAATTAAGCCGGTAGCGCAATTAAATTTCAAGGACGCAAGCGGACCAAAAGAGCTCCAAACTGGCGAACAGGTATACAAAACCGTTTGCTCTTCTTGTCATGCAAGTGGCGCTGCTGGCGCGCCTAAATTTGGCGACACTGCTGCTTGGGCAGCACGCTTAGGTAAAGGATACGATGGATTGCTCACCTCAGTTCTAAAGGGTAAAGGTGCAATGCCTGCGCGTGGTGGAGCTAGTCCAACCGATGTTAGCGATTATGAATTGGGCCGCGCAGTTGTGTATCTGGCTAACTCAGCTGGTGGCAAGCTGCCAGAGCCAAAAGCCCCTGCTGCCCCAGCAGCGAAATAATTTTTTTCACCGAATAAAAAAGCTGGCACGCAGCCAGCTTTTTTATTTTTCTTCTCCAATTGCTTTGGTATCCAAAGCAATTTGGTAGGCTTCTTTTTTTGCAATACCCAATATTTGGGAAAGAACTGTTGCGATTTCTTTGCTACTCAAAAATGGGCTCAAGACATTAGCCCAACGCATTAGTGCGTCATGGTCTACAGGCTCATTGGCCGCTGCTGGACGGCCTTCAATCAAGATAATGAACTCGCCTTTAAGTGTTTGATGGGCTTCTATCCAAGTCGAAATCTCATTGGCTTTGATAGAAATAAGTTGCTCAAATTTTTTTGTTAACTCACGACAGATGAAGATTTGGCGATCACCCTCCAAAGAGTTAGCGAGTAAAAGTAGGGTTTCGCGAATATGGTGTGGCGACTCAAAGAAGATGCTGGTTTTTTTGCTTTCACAAATGTCTCGCAGAATAAGCTCACGCTCTTTAGTTTTGTGAGGCCAAAATCCTAAAAATTGAAATTGCCCTTCTGAGTTCAACATCACAGAGCCAGAAACTGAGATCGCGCTAGACACTGCGCTAGGGCCAGGAATAGGGATGACTCTAAGAGCTGCTTTTTGTGCGGCATCTACAAGGCGCGCCCCTGGGTCAGAAACTCCTGGCGTTCCTGCATCAGAGATGTAAGCCCATCTTTCTCCTTTTGCTAAATGCTCAAGCACGGTTTGTGAGGCGCTATGTTCATTGTGTGCATGTAAGGCCAAGCATTTTTTATGAATGCCGAATTGCTGCAGTAATGCTGCGCTATGTCTAGTATCTTCACAGGCAATTCCATCTACCGAACTGAGGACATGAAGGGCCCGTAAGGTGATATCTCCCAAATTGCCAATTGGCGTCGCCACCATATATAAAGCGCCCGCAGGCAAATCCTGTTGCTTCAAAAAATCCAATGAACCTAGTTCCATGGGGATATTGTCTGCTGAAGGTGAGTGAATAAGCAAGGATATATATTGCTTTTAGGTTAAGCTGATGACATTGAAATCAAGGGCTTTGAAGCATAATACTGCTATGGATAAAGAGACTATAGAACGCTTACGTAAACGTGCGTCCCAGCATTTTTTAGACAGTATTGCTGTAAAACAAGAAGCAGAAAAAACGCTTCCTGAATCTGTGGCACGCGGAATTTTGGCGATGGTTGATTGCTTAAAATCAGGCGGCAAGATTATGGCGTGCGGTAATGGTGGCTCTGCTGCTGATGCGCAACATTTTGCAGCAGAACTGATTGGACGCTTTGAAAGAGAGCGACAAGAGCTGGCAGCAATTGCCCTTACCACCGACAGCTCTATTTTGACCGCAGTTGGAAATGACTACAGCTATGACGATGTGTTTAGCAAACAGGTTCGCGGCTTAGGTAAGAAGGGTGACATTCTGATAGGCATCTCCACTTCAGGTAATTCAAAGAATGTTGTGAAGGCCATTGAAGCTGCAAAAAAACTTGGGATGAAAGTCATCGCGCTAACCGGTAATGGTGGCGGGAAGATTGCAAATTTATTAGACAAAGAGGATATTCACCTATGTGCGCCCTCAACACGAACAGCGCGCATACAGGAAACTCATTTGGTATTGCTGCATGCACTATGTGATGGAGTAGATCACATTTTGCTCGATTAACTTTTTACAAACCGTAAAGACACTTAAATGCAAATTCAATTTTTTGGTAAATCTTTCGTAACATTGTTGATCGCGGCACAGCTATCTGCATGTGGGGCTATTGCCGTCGGTGGTGTCGCCGCAGGCGCCAGCGTGATGGCAGATAGACGTACGCCAGGAGTGCAAGCCATCGATCGTGGTATTGAGCTAGAAGCTAATGCTGTACTTGCTAAAAAATTTGGTGATAACGCGCATATTAATGTGACCTCGTTTAATCAAAAAGTTTTATTGACTGGCGAAGCTAAAGACGCTGACATTAAAAGCGCTGCCGGTGATTATGTAAAGAGCATGAAGAATGCACGATCTGTTTTTAATGAAATTATTATTGGGCCAAACAGCTCTTATACTGCGCGCGCCAACGATGCATATCTCGAATCCAAAATAAAAACCCAAATGATTTTTACTGAAAAATTACCGTCTAATTCAATGTCGGTAGTAGTAACAGGAACAAGCGTTTATTTAATGGGAATCCTTACGCAAAACGAAGCGGATATGGCAAAGAAAATTGCTAGCAATACAAATGGCGTTAAAGATGTTTACGTTTACTTTGACATCATTTCAACTGAAGAAAAAAATCGCCTAGAGAAGCAAGGAAAGGCTGATGAAGCGCAGCCTAATACGCCTCCAAAGTTTCAATAATTTCTGAGTAATGTTTTGATGTTTGGCAATAAGGTAATAGCAAAAATTGCTTTGTTTTTCATTGCTAATATTTTTTTGAATACTGCGTCACTTGCAAATGATGATCAAAAAGCATTTGCCCTTGCCAAACAAAATGCTTGCATGGGTTGCCATGCCGTTGATAAAAAAATAGTTGGCCCTAGCTTTCAGTCGGTTGCGCAGAAATACAAAAATGATTCACAGGCGCCAACATTTTTAAAAAATAAAATTGCAAAGGGCGGTGCGGGTTCATGGGGTGTGGTGCCCATGCCAGCAAATACAAAATTAAATGATGGAGATTTATCTCTACTAACTGCTTGGATACTTCGCGGAGCTCCGCAAACAAACTAGTCAGTTGTCGTGCTGTCTATCAACGTGCGTGGCGTGGTTTTCCTAAAAACCACCACCATGCTTGATTAGCAAGCTTTAAATTTTCTTTCAGTGCGTAATCAAAGTCTGCCCACTGTTCGTTGGCAGCTTCATCCACAATCGTGCCAGGGTTTGCTGGAGGCAAAGAGAGGTAAGCATCTGCATCGCCATAGGCATATTCGACAGTCATCCCAGCCTTTTGTGCCAGATGCATCATGCCCTTATTATTGGCAAGGCAGTGAACGTAAAGTATTTGAATATTGCTGTTGCGTGCATGAACTGCGCAACGCTCTAAAAGTGCAGTTCCAATACCCTGGGCTCTACCTTCGGGCAATACAGACACCCCAAATTCAGCGGAGTGCGCTTCATTTGTAATCTGGGGCAAATAGGCTAAATGCGCCATCCCGACAAGCTTTAGGTCT
>JACCDO011206495.1_pt1 | contig 10448 bp, 6 predicted proteins | sample 7446101 | NCBI WGS metagenome assembly JACCDO01 (sample SAMN15323440, study PRJNA562643) | freshwater metagenome | isolation source: river surface water | place: USA:Blue River Watershed | collected 2017-08-16
CAATCATTGAATTTTGTTTACTTGATTTAGATAAAAATTCTAATATGATTGACCTATTTATCCCTTCTATTCACGACGCCAATAAAATTTTTACACAACAAATTGCTCTTGAATTCATTTCTAAATTTACAAAAAGACAAACTGTTAGTGCAGCACAAGATATATTGATGAATTACTTTTTACCACATATTGGAGAGGATAATTTCATAAATAAAGCGTATTTTATCGGATTTATGGTTAATAAATTATTACGAGTATTTTTAGGAAAAGAGGCACCAACGGATCGTGATAGTTTTAAATTTAAACGCATTGAAACTTCCGGTTCTTTAATTTATGATTTATTTAGGGAATATTTTTTGATTCAAAATAGTCAAATATTCTTAAAAATAGATAAAGAATTTTACTATCATCCAGCAGTTTATAGAGAAAATTTTGTTAGTTTGATTGAAAATGAAGGTAACTTAAGAAAATATTTCAAGGATAAAACAGTTGAAGAAGGTTTTAGAAAGGCATTTAAAGGGAATTGGGGAGCAGATGTTAATACTAAACGTATTGGTGTAATTCAAGATTTAAATCGACTATCTTGGTTTACTCAAATTTGCCATTTAAGAAAAACTAATTTACCTCTTGATCCCACGGCTAAAGTTGTTGGACCACATTTACTTAATAGTACTCAATGGGGATATTTAGATCCTGTTGATACACCAGATGGCGCTAATATTGGCCTTCATAAACATTTATCAATTAGTACTGCAATTACAAATGGGTTTTCATCATATCCTATTATTAAATGGTTACGCGCAAATACTCCGTTAAAATTGTTAACCGAATGTGAACCGAAAACGTTGTCATATTATACGAAAGTATTTGTAAATGGTAATTGGATTGGTGTATTAGATAATCCAATTCAAACAGTAAATACAATGCGTTTATTTCGCCGTAATGGAGTAATTCCTGTTTATACAAGTATAACATTTAATTATGAATCAAATACGATTTATATTTACACGGATGGCGGTAGATTGACTAGACCAATATTTTATAGGGATGCAAAATTTGACAACGGAAAAATGATTTATGGTAAGATATCTTATGACCACGGAACAATTAAAGATATAATTACTTCAACTAAATATACGTGGCAGCAGGCGATATCTGGATTTGAAACAAAACACGTTGAAAATTTTAACATACGTAATAATATTTTATATGAGCCAAGTGTATTATATCCAACACATAATACTTTAGAGGCATTATTAGATTCGTTTGAAACTAACAGGGCAATAATAGATTACTTAGATACATCTGAAGAGGAAAATACGTTAATTGCTACAAATGTTGGTGATTTGAAAAATTCAAAATATTATACACATTGTGAAATAGACCCGTCGTTAATGTTTGGAGTAATGGGTAATTCAATTACTTTTCCAGAAACAAATCAGTTTCCACGTAATTGTTTCTCTTGTAGTCAAAGTCGTCAAGCTGTATCTAATTATCATTCTAATTATCAAGTTCGTATGGATAAGATGGGTGTTGTATTAAATTATGGTCAAACACCTTTAATTAAATCTCGTTACCTAGAATACATTAATAAAGAAGAAATGCCATATGGTGTTAATGCCATTGTTGCAATTATGTCTTATACTGGATATAATGTTGAAGATGCTATTTTAATAAATGAGGCATCTGTAAAACGCGGTTTATTCAGAACAACATATTATACAACTTATGAAGCACGAGAAGAAAGTTCTAAAGTATCAGGCTCAACTAGTAACACATTTTTTGCAAACGTCCAATCAAAACCTAATGTAAAAAAGTTAAAAGAAGGATTTGATTATAGTAAATTAGATGAATATGGTTTGGTAAAAGAAAATACAGCAATTGATGACCGTATTGTTCTAATAGGTGAACTAACAACAAGTGCAGAACAACGTGGTGTTTACACGGATAACTCAAAGACAACTAAAAAAGGACAACTTGGTTTTGTTGACAAGGCATTTATGTCAGAAGGTGAAGAAGGATTTAGAGTTGCTAAAATTCGTATACGTGAAGAAAGATTGCCTGCAATTGGAGATAAAATGGCTTCTAGAAACGGGCAAAAAGGTACGTTAGGACTTATAATTCCCGAAGAAGATATGCCTTTTACTGCTGATGGTATTAGACCTGATTTAATAATTAATCCACACGCTATTCCATCTCGTATGACCATTGGTCAACTTGTGGAATGTTTATTTGGTAAGGCGTGTGCTGAATATGGTGCATTTGGAGATTGTACTGCTTTTTCTTCAAAAGGGGCAAATTATGAAACATATGGCCATATGTTAACTAAGATGGGATATCATAATTCAGGTAATCAAGTATTATATAATGGGTTTACAGGAGAGCAAATTTATTCGGAAATATTTATAGGACCAACATATTATATGCGTTTAAAACATATGGTTAAAGATAAGATTAATTATCGTGCCACGGGAAAACGTAGTTTATTAACTAGACAAACAAATCAAGGTAGAGCAAATGATGGTGGTTTACGTATTGGTGAAATGGAACGTGATGGTATAATGGCTCACGGATTATCTTATTTTTTGAATGAATCATTTATGGTTCGTGGTGATCAATATTATATGGCAGTATGTAATAAGACGGGAACAATTGCCGTATATAATGCGGTTAAAAATTTATTTTTAAGTCCAGCAGCAGATGGCCCATTAGTATTTAATAAAACATTGGATGGTAATCAAGTGTTAACTGTTTATTCAAAATATGGTAGGTCATTTAGCTTATTAAGAATACCATATGCGTTAAAATTATTGATACAAGAGTTACAAGTAATGGGAATACAAATGCGTATTATAACGGAAGAAAATATAGATCAACTCTTGAATTTGTCTTATCAATCAAAGAATATAAATAAATTATTACATATAGATGAATTATCGAATGAAGATATTAAGGTAATAATTGAGAATTATAAGAAAGAAATGATGACGAAAATATCATTAATTAATTCCGATATTAATACGGATGAAATTAAAAATAGACAATATATGTATGAAATAGGACAAGTTGAGGCACAAACACCTAATTTACAAGAAACACCTGGTTCTCCTCCTTATCCACCCGGTTCACCAGCTTGGGCACCTGGAACACCAGAGTGGGTACCCGGTTCTCCTGATTCTCCACCTTTAATAGTTGCTCCACAAATTCCTATACCAGATTATTTAGAAGACCAACCTGATAATATTAAATTAACATATAGATTAGCTAATGAAATGATGATGAGAACAATTAAAGAAAAAGAAAAGGGGGATCCTGAAGATTTAATTCCTTTTATACAAAGAATTTATCAAGGAGCAACGACAGGATTCAATAAAAACCAAACAATACAATATTATTTAATTGGAAATCCTCTTATATACACATTAGAAGCAGGACCTGCATCACCACCTTATCCCGCATCACCTCCTTATCCTGCATCACCACCTTATCCTGAATCGCCACCTTATCCTGACGATAATTCAATTAGTGAACCATCTGGCTCACCACCAAATTCAATTAGCTCACCATCAGGATCACCACCAAATTCAATTAGTTCACCATCAGGGTCACCACCAAATTCAATTAGCTCACCATCAGGGTCACCACCAAATCAAGCTGGTGGATATGCTAATATATTTAATGATTATGAAAAGAATAATGCATTTAATCAATTACCTTCAGATAAACAGGCAATAATTTTACAAATGGGTGGTTCTGAAAGAGAAACAATAATGAATCAAATAATTAGAGAACGTAATTTGCAATCAGCTCTTAGAAGTGGAATGTCCGGAGGTACAAATACAAATACAAACGTGTTAACAGATTATTTCAATAGATTGCCTCCATCAAATCAAATAGCCGCGTTAAAAGGTGGATATAATGCGGTAACTAAAGATATAGGAAAAATAGGTGGAGCAATACCTAAACCAGTAATAACAATTCATAAACCAGAAGATCCAACAACATTATTATATAAACAATATCCTCATTTAAAACCACAAGGATTAAAAGAAGAATCAGATACAAATAATAATGAATCTAATAGTAGTAGTAATAATAATTCCAATAATAATTCAAATAACAATGATACTAGTTCAAGTGGTCCAATATCAGTTAAAAAAATAATAATGTAATTTAAAAATAGAATAGAATAAAATAAAATAAAATTGAAATAAAATATAATAAAATCATTGTGATTATATTATATATAAGTATGGCAAGTCAAAATACAAGTAGTTTAATATCCCAAATATACAATTCACGTTTAACATTGTTAAAACAATTAAATAGACAGGGTTATAATACAGAGGAATACCAAGATTTTAGTGTAAATGAAATTAATACGATGAAAACTAACAATCAATTAGATATGATGATTGAAAAACGAACAAAAATATCGGATAACGAAGAAGAAGTAAAAAAAATATATGTTAAATATTATTTGGCAAAATCATTAAGACCAAATAATTTAGAAGAAATGGTTGATGATTTATTTAATATTGAAGAAATATTAACAAAAAGTGACACATTACACGTAGTCGTAAAAGATGAAGTTAATGATACTTTACAAGCACAATTAAGGCATATTTGGGAACGAGATGGTATATTTATAATTATTCATCCATTAAAACGTTTACAGTATAATGTTTTAGAACATATTTTAGTACCAACTCATAGAGTTCTTACAAATGCAGAGAAAATAGAAATAATGAAAAAATATAATATAATGAAAGACGAAGAATTCCCTGATTTACAAAGATTTGATCCCGTAGCAAAAGCGATTGGAATTAGACCAGGAGAGGTATGTGAAATTTTAAGACCAAGTAAAACAGCAGTAACGGCGCCATATTATAGAATATGTATACAAAAATAAAATATTTGTATATTGTATATAAATGGAACAAGAAGCTCAGCAAAATTTAGATAAAATAAATGCGTTAAATAATCAATTTTTATCCGTTATGGAAGATTACAAGAAATATTATGTATATTATAATAAAAATCCAGAAGTAGAGGAATTTTACACAAATTTTGAAAATGCAAAAAGTCAACTAACATTAATTGTAAAACAATTAAATAATTTAAGTGTAAAAATAACGCAAGATACATCTGATTTAAATAATAGCATTAGTAATATAAATAGACAAATTCAAACGGAAAAAAGTATAAATAATGATTTAAATAATATAGTAAGTGGATTAAAGGCAACAAATAATTCATCAAAAGCATTAATAGATGATTCAAAAGATCAATATAATGATAATTATATAAAATTATGGGAAATGATTTTAGGAATTTTTTTACTTGGATTTATTTTAGCATATAGATTCGAATCACGTGAATTTATAATTAGATGTACACAATATATAAAATCAAAGGCAACTGGAAACCCTTCAATATAATATATTGATTAAATATATTTAGAGGTTAATTATTCGTTATAACTAACAAATTTTTTATAATTGTTATGTATAAAATATGAATTATACTAACATAAAAAATTTATTATTTGAAAATAGTTTAAACAATTATAAATATATAAACAGTGTATTTTTTAATAATAATAATAATAATAATAATAATAATAATAATAATAATTTAAAAAAGTATATGTTAGATAGTACATATAAGTCAATAAATAAATATTTATCAGAAAAAGATTATGTACAAGGTTTTAATATATACACAAGTTATAACAATTATAATAAATCAAATATAATTGCCCTTTTAATAGGCATTTTGGGATTTACAGTAACATATAGATATTTAAAATTATAAATATATAATAAAATAATATTATTTTATTATATGACAGATAAAAATGATGATAATAATGATACATTAATAAAATTAGAAGCATTAGAAAAAGAATATGAAGTAACTTTAAATCAATATCAAGAAGCATTAAATAGTTATATAACAGCATTAAAACAACCGAAAGGTTTTGTTAGTTTAAAAGGTAGGGCATATTGGGGTACAAAAGGTTTAACTCAAGGATCTGCTGATTCAGAAGCTGTTTGCGAGTCTATGTGTGCTTCTGATAGTAAGTGCACCGGTGCTACGTATAATGAGAAACAGCATTATTGTTGGGTAAGACAAGGAAAAAGCAATGTTACAACTGCATCAAATGATTCATATGCTATTTTAACGCAAGATAAGGCACTTTTAGCACGTTTACAATATTTTAATGATAAACTAACACAACTTTCTCAACAAATAATGGATAATTTATATATTGTAAAACCATATTTAAAAGAAACACATAATGAAAATAATGAAAAACAAAATCAAATTCAATTACATTATGTTAGTTTAAAACAACAACAAAAGGAAATTGAAAGAGAATTAGCCGAATATATGGCCTTAGAAAATGAATATCAATCACAACAATTATATGCGAATCAAAATAATGTTAGTTTACGTATTTGGGTATTAATTACGTGTATAATATTATTAATAACATTAAAAAATATGTTAGGATTAGAATCATTTCCTATTTCCGTATTATTTTGGGTTGGCATTATTTGTCTTTTAATAATTTTATCATTTAGTTTAACACAACCGGCTGGATTTTTAATGTGGGGTGTAGCAATTTTATACATTATTTTATCACAAATACTTTAATTAAATATGAAAATAAAAATGAAAATCTAATAAAATATATTTATATAAATATAAATATTTATATATATATAAATGGACACAGATTTATTAAATATATCATTAAATCAAGGAAAATTATATAAAAAGAAAAGTATTAAAGAAGGATTAACTAACAATAATACTACAAATAATTCGTCTTCCAATATTGATGATCTTGAAAAACAATTTGCCACATTATCTCAAGAATATAATACTTTATTAGATGAAGCAACAAAAAATAGTTTAAATGCGTTATCTAGAGTAAATCCTATATCCGATAAATATGTAAATAAATTTGTTAGTTTTAATAATGCAAATGGATATGTAACTAACAAAGGTGTTTTTAAATGGATTGAATCTGATTCTATTTTAGATAGTTTATCCGGTAAAAATGGCTGTCCTAATAAAAAAGATATAGTAAAAATTAATGCCGATGCAACCGGATATAATATTCCGGGAACAGAAATGAATAATTTGTTAGTTGGTACTCCTATAAATGAGGGACAAACTTGCGGCAATGAAGGTTCCAATGTTTTTGTTTCATCTGTTCTTAATAATCCAATAACAACCTATAAGGGATGTTTTAATGATGATACTTCTTTAACTCATTTAGATGGCTCTTATTCATTTGATCAATGCAAATCTAATGCAATTTATGGCGGTTATAAATATTTTGGTCTTCAAAGTGTCGACCCAGTTGCATCAACTGGTAAATGCGTTTTAACAAATGATTATTCTACTGCAAGTAATACAGGTACCTCATATAAAGTAACAAAAAATGTCGTATTATGGTCTAGTCAAACAAACGGATCAACTGGTGTTAATGCAGTTTTATCATTACAAGCCACATTAAATGTAGTAAACTCTGATGGTGCTACTATTTTTTCTACTCCAAACGCACAAAAGCAACCAACAAATTATATAGGATGTTATGGTGATACAAGTAATCGTGCATTGATACCCTTAAATAATGCATCACATTCTTTTAATTATGATACCTGTAAACAAGCAGCTATAGATGGTAATTATTCTTTATTTGCGTTACAAGATTCGATATCAGGAAATGATGCAGCTTGTTTTGTAAGCAATGACCTAAGTCAATCAACTAAATATGGTTTGGCAAATAATTGTACTACATTATCTAATGGAACAGTAAGTGGTGGGGCTTGGTCGAATGCGTTATATAATACTGTTAGTCCAGCAAATGAATATTTTTTACAAGTTTTAGATAATGGTAATATGGTAATATATTTAGGAGCAAATCCGGAGCAAAAACAAAGTCTTATATGGCAATCGGGAACAACTGGAAAAAGTCCAAATCCAAATTATAAAGCAGCGGCAGGTAAATATGGCAGAGATTATATTAAAATAGGTGAGCCTTTAGGAGTGAATGAATTTGTTGGTTCTGTATCTGGTTCTGCGTATTTATTAATGCAATCTGATGGAAATTTAGTACTATATACATCAGATATTGCAACGAATTGTCAAAAAATGAATGATGGTAATATGGGAGGAGGTCCAAGTGGTAATGCATTATATGAATTATCTGCTACAGGTGACAAGTCAATAATTGGTAAATTAGCGTTTATAGATGACGATGATTTGATGCACGAATATCCCGAATCTATGCAACAATATACGACGGAATATGTAATGTTTCCTGGACAGAATAGTTTAAATAATGATATAAAATCGTCGCAAGTATCGGGTCTAGAAGAATGTCAACAAATATGTAACGATGATTCTTTATGTACTGGAATAGCTTATCAAAGTTCAACTAACACATGTTATACAAAAAATAATAATTCATTTCCTAATGCTGATTTAGTACAAGATACCACATTTACATTTGGATTAAGAAAAAAGCAACCGGTATCAGAATATTGTAGTACAAAATCGGTTAATATAGATTCAAATGCTTATAAAAATTATAAAAAGGGGAAAGAAATGACACCAGATACAAGATGTAATGAATCATTAATAAGTCAAGAAACGAAGGATAAATTAGATAAAATAAAAGTGCAAATGAATGAATTGGGACAAAAAATAGCGGATAAAGTAGCTAGTATGTATAAGACCAATAATAGTAATAGAAAGACAATCAATGATAATAGTGTAAAATTTAACAATGATTTAGATGAATTTGATAAGACAATTAATAAAATTAAAAGAGAATTTAATGATAATAATATAGCAAGTAATAATATAGAAGGAATGCAAATGATGGCATATAATGATTTAAATGGTATTCAACGAGATACTAAATTATATGTGTTACAACAAAATTATAATTATATATTTTGGGGTCTTTTAGCGGTTGGTGTGGCTGCTGTAACACTTAATAAACTAACAAAATAATTTATGTAATGTAAATAATATGTAATGTAAATAATATATAATCTTAATAATATATAATCTTAATATTATATATTATAATGTCAGATAGTAATCAACAAACTTTAACATATATATCTCAATTACAACAAGAAGAATTAGCATTATATAATTCATTAGATAAACCGGATTTAACTGCTGAAGAAAAGCAACAAGCTATTGCAAAAATTAATGAAATAAGTTTGATGAGGTTAAATTTATATGGAAGCATTAAGGATTTATTGGATACTTACAAACAAAATATGAATGATTCAAGTAATACATTAGCACAGCAAATAATTGCCGTAAAAATAATGGAAAACCAATTGGATAACGCAAAAAATACATTAAATGATATAGATGATGAAAAGGCGACAAAAATACGTTTAGCAGAAATTAATACATATTATGGTAAACAATATGGAGCTCACACCTCATTTATGAAATTAATAATTATTTTTTGTATTCCAATATTTATTTTAGCAATGATTTACAATTGGGGATTATTACCTCCATTATTATACAAATTTTTATTAGGAATTGTATTAATTATTGCTGTAATATTAATAGGATATAAATGGATAGATATTAATAGTAGAGATAATATGAATTGGGATGAATATGAGTGGAATTTTAATCCAAAAAATATTCAAACAACAACTTCAACATTAGATTCAGGTGGTAATAATCCTTGGCCGGAATTTAATATGACTTGTATTGGTGCAGAATGTTGTACAGAAGGAACCACATTTGATGAAGTATTAAAGAAATGTGTTAGTGCAACAAGTGTAGAAGGATTTGAATCGATTGAGAAACATGCATTAAAACCTGTTAAATCGGAAGGATTTAATTCACGATTTGCTTCAAAGAAAAATGGTATTAAATGGATTTAATAAGCTTTTTATATATGTATATTACAAGATGAATAATTTATTTTCTAATATACAGCAAAAATTAAATATGGGGGTAAATAATAATTCTGCTTCATTATTACAACAGCAAATCACGTCACAAAATAAAATAAATGATTTGTTGGAAAAATCGGCGTCAGCTATAGCTTGTGGTCCAACTTGTCAAAAAGAAAATAAAATAAAAAATTTAAAACAGAAATATTTAGATGCCCAAGTAAATTTACAAAATGCGCCAGCATTATTAGAACAGGCAAAAAAGAATTATTATGTATATACTGAAGGAGAACCAGCATATGCGGCAAAATCAGAGGCAGAATTAAAGACGGAGGCAGCAACTATAGCTAAAACAGCTACAGATATATTTACTTTGTCTGTAAAAAATGCGTTAACCTTGAATGATGGATATAATATAGCTTTAGTAAATTCAGAACATACGGAAAATTATTTACATACTTTGGAGAAAGATAATAGTGATTTAAAAAA
>JACCDO011090424.1_pt1 | contig 10446 bp, 10 predicted proteins | sample 7446101 | NCBI WGS metagenome assembly JACCDO01 (sample SAMN15323440, study PRJNA562643) | freshwater metagenome | isolation source: river surface water | place: USA:Blue River Watershed | collected 2017-08-16
ATCGAGGTCGGTTTCTGCGCCGTCTTCGGTGACGAACACCTCGCCATGCTGGAAGGGCGACATGGTGCCGGGGTCTACGTTGATGTAGGGGTCCAGCTTGATGAGGGTGACTTTGAGGCCGCGCGATTCAAGCAAGGCGGCGAGTGAAGCGGCTGCGATTCCCTTGCCTAGGGAAGAGACAACACCGCCGGTGACGAATACAAATTGGGTCATGCCAGATCGGGAGTTGGGTCTCCCGGTAGGTGGAAATCGAAATTATAGGCGCTCTGCTACATTGCGACCCATGTCTGATCTGTCAAACAAACATATCGTTTTGGGCTTGAGCGGGGGAATCGCCTGCTACAAGGCGGCTGAGCTATGCCGGGCCTTGGTGAAAGCCGGGGCCACGGTGCAGGTGGTCATGACCGAAGCGGCGGCGCAGTTCATCACCCCGGTCACGCTGCAAGCCCTGTCCAATCGCTCGGTGTACACCTCGCAATGGGATGACCGCGAGCCCAACAACATGGCGCACATCAATTTGAGCCGCGAAGCCGATGCCATCGTGGTCGCGCCGGCCAGTGCCGATTTCATGGCCAAACTGTTGCACGGCCGGGCGGATGAATTGCTGAGTCTCATGTGTCTGGCACGTCCCATCGATCGTGTGCCGTTGATCTTGGCGCCCGCGATGAACCGTGAAATGTGGCAGCACCCGGCGACCCAGCGCAACATGGCTCAGCTCAAAGCCGATGGCGCGCATGTGTTGGATGTGGGGCAGGGCGAACAGGCCTGCGGCGAAACGGGTGACGGCCGCATGCTAGAACCCGAGGAAATTCTGGAAGATTTGATTTCTTTCTTTCAACCCAAGGCGCTGGCGGGCCAGCATATCTTGGTCACGGCAGGCCCCACGTATGAGGCGATGGACCCGGTGCGTGGGATCACCAATTTGTCGAGCGGCAAGATGGGTTTTGCCATCGCCCGCGCCGCGCGTGAGGCGGGGGCGGAGGTGACCTTGGTCTCGGGCCCTGTGCATCTGGCCACCCCCCGTGGTGTGCAGCGAGTGGATGTTCGTTCTGCGTTAGAAATGCAAGCAGCCGTCGCTCAGTGTGTCGATGCGGCCTCTGTGTTTGTCGCCACGGCGGCGGTGGCCGACTGGCGGGTGGCAGACGTGGCTGGACAAAAAATTAAAAAAGATGGGTCTGGCCAATTGCCGCAGCTCCATTTTGTAGAGAACCCCGACATCTTGGCCGAAGTCGCTCGCTCTGACCGCGCCCAAAGCGGTGCTTTGTATTGCGTCGGCTTTGCCGCCGAAAGCCACGACCTGCTGAAGCACGCCACCGTCAAACGCGAACGCAAAGGCGTGCCGCTGTTGGTGGGCAACATTGGCCCTGCGACCTTTGGTTTAGACGACAACGCGTTGTTGCTGGTCGATGCCCAAGGCAGTCAAGAGTTGCCACATGCCAACAAACTCACGTTGGCGCGCCAACTTGTGGCCGAGATCGCGCGCCGCCTACACGCTTAAATTTCATTTTTATTTTTATTTGAATTGCTCATGAAACTCGACGTCAAAATTCTGGATCCCCGCATGGCAGATCAGCTGCCGCAATACGCCACACCTGGCAGTGCTGGCTTAGATTTGCGTGCGTGCTTGGATGCGCCCATCACCTTGGCGCCCAATGCGTGGCAATTGGTGCCAACCGGCATCGCGATCCATTTGGCCGATCCTGCCTACGCGGCACTCATCTTGCCGCGCTCAGGTTTGGGGCACAAGCACGGCATCGTGTTGGGCAACTTGGTGGGGCTGATTGACAGCGACTACCAAGGCCAGTTGATGGTCAGTGCTTGGAACCGCAGCGATGTGGCGTTCACCTTGGAACCGATGGAGCGTTTGGCCCAGTTGGTGATCGTGCCCGTGGTGCAAGCGCAGTTCCATGTGGTGACCGAGTTTGCTGGCGCGACCGAACGCGGTGAGGGCGGTTACGGCTCGACCGGCAAAAAATAAAGCGGCCGAAGCCGCTGCGTTTCAGTGCAACAAGTCGTTGCCGGGTGCTTGGGCTTCAATCTTGAAAAAGCCAGTGCCCAGGGTGCCGCGTTCTTGTTCCTCTTGCGTGGCTTCACGCACCGATTGCACGTCGAGGTGAATGCGAATCGCAATGCCTGCCAAGGGATGGTTACCGTCTAACACCACGTGTTCGGGGTAAAGGTCGGTCACGGTGTAGAGCAGGTCTTGCGGGGCGTCTGGGTTGCAGCCGGCTGGCAGGGCGTGGCCTTCGACCGTATGGCCTTCTTCCAGCTCTTTCGGGAATCGTGAACGGGCTTCCAAGAACACCAAGTTTTCGTCGTAATCACCGAAGGCTTCTTCGGGTTCCAAATGCAGGTCAATTTGGTCACCGACGCGACGGCCTTGCAGCGCTTCTTCGATCTTGGCGAGCAAATCGTCACCGCCGACCAAAAACTCGATCGGGCTGTCCAACTCGTCGAGCACTTCGCCCAGGGTGTCTTTCAGGGTCCACGTCAAGCCGACCACACAGTGTTGAGTAATTTCCATAAGGCAAAATTGTCGCACGATGAATGTGAACCAACCTTTGACCTTGCTCGGCGGAATCAGTCCAGCCGAATTCATGCGCACCTACTGGCAGCGCAAGCCCTTGTTGGTGCGCCAAGCCATTCCGGACTTCAAACCTTTACTCAGCCGACCAGCACTGTTTGATTTGGCTGAGCACAACGAGGTCGAGTCCCGGTTGGTGATCGGTGCTAACGGCGGTCAACGTGATTGGCAGATGCAACGTGGCCCCTTCAAGCGGCGCATGCTTCCAAAGCTCACGGACCGTGACTGGACCCTGTTGGTGCAAGGCGTCGACCTGCACGATGACCGCGTGGCCAGCCTGATGCAGCAGTTCCGCTTTGTGCCGGACGCGCGCTTGGATGATGTGATGATCAGTTACGCCACAGAGGGCGGTGGCGTGGGGCCGCACTTTGACAGCTATGACGTGTTCTTGCTGCAAGCCCATGGGCAACGACGCTGGCGCATTGGTCGACAAAAAGACCTGTCACTTGTGCCCGACATGCCTTTGAAAATTTTGGCCAATTTCAAACCTGAGCACGACTGGGTCCTGAACCCAGGCGACATGCTGTACTTGCCTCCACGCTATGCCCATGACGGCATTGCGCAGGGCGAGTGCATGACCTATTCAGTAGGGTTTCGAGTCCCTCAAACCGGTGATTTGGCCCGAGAGTTACTGGTGCGTTTGAGTGAGGTCGCCGAAGACGTGGCAGGCTGCGATTTGTACCAAGATGCGACTCAACCGGCTGTGGCCAAGCCCGCTGCGATGCCAGAAGGTTTGGCTGAGTTTGCGGCATCCGCCTTGAAAAAAGCGCTCAAAGATCCCAAAGCCTTGCAACGTGCTTTGGGCGAATATTTGACTGAGCCCAAAGCCAACGTGTGGTTTGAGATGGGGGACATGCCCGATCAACTCAAATCGGTGCGTTTGGACCGCCGCAGCAAAATGATGTATGACGCGCATCATGTTTTTCTGAACGGTGAAAGTTGGCGTGCGGCCGGTAAGGATGCGGCCTTGATGCGTCAGTTGGCAGATCAACGGGGTTTGAGCGAGATGGAGTTGGTCAAGGCAAGTCCTGAAGCCTTGAATTTGTTGATGGAGTGGTGTGACGACGGGTGGCTCCACGCGGAGTCTTGAGCTTGTGTAAATTGACGCTCCGCTGACAATTGATGATCAGTTGGCTAGGATTTACCCTATAATGTGTGGCTGAGTTGGCGGGCTCGAGTCCATCAGCTCGGTTGTGGTGCAAACCACGGCAATTTCCGGAAATTGTTTTCATATCCCCCTTTAAGGAAAATTCAAATGAACAAGTCAATCCTGTTGGCATCTTTGTTGGCTGCTGCCGCTCTCGTCGCTTGCGGCAAAAAAGAAGCTCCTGCTGTTGAAGCCGCTCCTGCTGCTGCCGCTTCTGCTCCTGTTGAAGCCGCTTCTGCTGCTGCTTCTGACGCAGCTGCTCCAGCTTCTGACGCTGCCAGCAAGTAATCAGTTTTCGAACTGACTGCAAGAGCCACCTTCGGGTGGCTTTTTTATGCGCAAAGCGCGTCGTGAAGGATCAAACCTGTAGCCAGATTGAGCCTGACACAGGGTCAGCCACCTTGATGTCTGCAGGGGCGCAACCCAGGGCTTGACTCAAGCTGGCACGGGCGAGGTCGGGGGTGTTGTTGCGTTCACTCAGATGGGCAGCCAGCACGTGGTTCAGCTGATCATGCTTGACGCATGCCAGCAAATCTGCAGCAGCATCGTTGGACAAATGGCCCCAAGGCCCAGCCACTCGTTTTTTGAGGAATGTTGGATAAGCGGACGCTTCCAGCAAACCAAGGTCATGGTTGGCTTCCAGTAACAGTGCGTGACAATTTTGCAAAGCTTGCACCACGTGGGCAGATGCATGCCCCAAATCTGTGAGCACACCCAACTGGCGATCACCATCAGAGCAACGCAGTTGGAGGGGTTCCCGGGCATCATGCGGCACAGTGAACGGTGTCGCCTGCAAAGCGCCAATTTCAATCGGCGTGCCATCCCGGGCCACATGCAAGAGAGGCTGGTAGGGCTCCCAAGCGGTGTCCGCAATGGCCAGCCATGTCCCTTGGCTCATCCACAGTGGTGTCGCATAGCGTTTGGCGAAATGACGGGCGCAACCGACGTGATCGCCATGCTCATGGGTGATGAAGACAGCATCGACTTCATCTGCAGAGGTGCCTGCTTCGATCAGGGCAGCTTCGAGATCGCGCAGCCGTAAACCGCAGTCAATCAGCAGTCGTGAAGTACGAGCGCCGCCTTGGGCTTCCACCAAGGTGGCATTGCCTGAGCTGCCACTGCCCAGGCTTTTGAAGCGCAACATCGCGCGCTAGAGGCTTTTGATCCGCGCCTTAACGGAGGTCGTCAGCCAATAGTTTCAGAATCCGTTGCGCGACGGCTGAGGTTTCGGTTTGTCCCGATGCATTTTGCACACTCACCTCTGAGGCGCCGTTCACATTTTGGACAAAAATGCGATATTTGACGGGGCCTGCATCAGGGGCAGAAGGGCTGAAAAGCTTGCTGAAAAACCCTTTTTCCTCTTTAGCGGGAGTATCGACGTAGCGCACAAAGTAAACGCCTTGAGTGCGGTCACGGTCCTCTACGGTGAAGCCGTTGCGGTCGAGTGCCAAGCCAACCCGGCGCCAGCTGACATCAAACGAGCTGGGGATCGCCAGTAAAGAACCATTGGCCTTGAGAGACAAGTTGGGTTTGGCGCTGCCTGACTCTTGCGCAAGCAGAGCAGGTTTGGCCTGTTCAGCAGAAACGCCGAGCTTGATCATCAAGCGACTTAAGAACTCAGCCTCCAACTCCGCATCCCTGGGGCGTGGAACCCAAATCGTGCCTGTTTTGCTCTGGTCTTTGTATTCTTCGCTCATGCCACGGTGTGTGACATAGATGTCGACGCCACCCGTGCTGTTGCGCTCAATCCGTGTGCGGAACTTGTCACGTTCGCCAGACGAATACAGGCCATCCAGCACTTTGCCCAGCGCGCGGCGAATGAAGTCTTGTGGAATCTTGGCGCGGTTTTCGGCCCATTCGGTCTCTAACAAACCAAGCTGCTGTTGGTCAACCACGTATTCAAAGCCGTTTTCTTTCCAAAAGCCATGCACGATCGGCCAGACCACGTCGGCAGATCGATTCACCACCAGCCAACGCTGGCTGCCCTCACGCTCCAGGCGCACATCGTTGACTTGTTTGGGGGCGGTAGCAGCAACAGCCGGGGTCGCACGCACACCCATGCTGCTGGCGGTGACAGACCCGCTGGGCACAGCGTAGCGGGTGTCGCGTGTCAACTGGGTCAGATCGGGTGGGATATCGAGGGGTACGACCTTGGTGCCACCCTCGGTTTTGTAATTGACCTTGTCACTGTCTAGCAGTGAGCTGCAACCACTGAGTAAAACCAACGTGGTCAGTGCCACTGCTGTGCGATTCAGAGCAAAAGAGAGTTTCACAACCAAGGCCTTTAAAAAATTAGATCAAATCAGCAGCGCGTAACGCAGCTTCAACCACAGGTGCGTTGGCAGCGGTGAGTTCCGTCATGGGCAAGCGCAACGTCGGTCCAGCCAGGCCCATGCGGTGCATGGCCCATTTCACAGGGATCGGGTTGGCTTCCACAAACAATTGTTTGTGAACAGGCATCAGTTTGAACTGAATTTCCATGGCACGTTTGACATCCCCAGCGATCGCGGCCATGCACAGCTCGTGCATCAATCGGGGTGCCACGTTCGCAGTCACGCTGATATTGCCCTGGCCACCACACAGCATCAATGCAACAGCAGTGGGGTCGTCACCAGAATAGACCGCAAAGCCTTTGGGTACATCGCGGATCAGCCATTCAGCACGTTCAATGTTGCCTGTGGCTTCTTTGATGCCGACGATGCCGGGCACTTGGGCCAAACGCAGCACCGTGTCGTGCGCCATATCCGCCACCGAGCGGCCGGGCACGTTGTACAAAATCACCGGCAAGTCCACCGCTTCAGCGATGGCTTTGAAATGTTGATATTGGCCTTCTTGTGTGGGCTTGTTGTAGTAAGGCACCACTTGCAGTTGGCAATGCGCGCCCACTTTTTTGGCGAACTTAGCCAACTCGATCGCTTCTGTGGTCGAGTTTGCGCCGCAACCCGCCATGATGGGCACATGACGCTCGGTGTGTTTGGCTGCCTGTTCGACCGAGACACGAATGATTTCGCAGTGTTCTTCGACGTTGACCGTGGGCGACTCGCCAGTGGTGCCCACCACGCCAATGCAATCGGTGCCTTCGGCGATGTGCCAATCAATCAGTTTGCGCAGGGTGGGATAGTCGACGCTGCCGTCGGTGTGCATGGGGGTGGTCAAAGCCACAATGCTGCCAGTGATGGATGTCATGTCCGTGAGTTCGGTCAAGGAAAAACGTTCATTCTAGCGAGTGGCGACGATGTTTTATGGAGCCAGTGGATAGCGAACGGGCGCTGGCGTGGGTTGAGGGGCGTTGACCGCCACGATGCGTTGCACAAATCGATCAGGGTGGGACAGGAAGCCTTCTTCAAAAGCGATGACATGCAATCCCTGACAGACCCTCAGAAGCTCGCCCGATTGCAGCAAAAAGTCGGGGCGAGAAGGTTTACCCACAGACTCATTCCCTGTGGCAAACGTTTCATAAATCAAGACGCCACCGGGGGCGAGACTGGACAAAATTTGGGGCCACAAGGGGCGCCACAAGTAGTTCGTCACAATGACGCCACCATACGTCAGCCCCGACAAAGGCCAAGGACCGTTTTCGATATCTGCACAGATCGCTTGTCCCAGGGAGCTGACGGCCGAAATCGCATCAGGGTTGCGGTCGACGCCGACCACAGCGTGACCCAAAGCCGAAAAGTGGCGCATGTGACGACCATGCCCGCAGGCGATGTCGAGTACCTCGCTCGCTGCGGGGACCAAGTGCGACCAGCGTGTGACCCAAGCGGACGCGGGTTCTTGTCCATGCAAGAGTTCGGCCATTTAAAAGCACCCCCACACCTGGTTGGCCAAGGTGAGCAAAAAATCAGGCTGCAAATACATCGACAACACGCCCAACAAAACCGTCAGGCAAGCGCCACCGATGAGTGCTTGACGTAACCGTTGAGAAAGTGTGGTTTGCATGTGGTGATCAGGCTGCAGCCGCTTGTGGCTCTCGAGTGATGGCGCTTTCTTTCACGGGCAAATTCACCAAGGCGGCAAACACCCCCAACGCAATCGAGATGTACCAGACCAGGTCGTAGCTGCCGGTTTTGTCATACAGGTAGCCTCCCAGCCACACGCCCATGAAACTGCCAATTTGGTGGCTGAAGAATACAAAGCCACCCAACATCGACAAATGCGCGACGCCAAAAATTTGTGCCACCACTGCATTCGTGGGCGGCACCGTAGAGAGCCAGAGCAGTCCCATGACGCTGGAGAACACGTACACGCTCATGGGGGTCAGTGGCGTCAGCAAAAACAACACGATGGCCACAGAGCGTGAGAAGTAGATGAACGACAAAATTTTGCGCTTGGCCAAACGCTGGCCCAAGCTGCCCGCTATGTAGGTACCGAACACGTTGAACAGCCCAATCAGTGCCAAGGCGATGCTCGCCACTTCAGGCGACAAACCTTGATCTTTCAAGTAACTCGGCATGTGTACCCCGATGAACACCACTTGAAAGCCGCAGACAAAGTAACCGGCCATCAACAACTGAAAGCTGCGGTAGTTGAAGGCCTCGTGCAAGGCATGCAAGATGGATTGCTCACGGTGTGGCGTAGCACCGCCAGCGAAGCCGGGCTCACGCAAGCCAAAAGACAAAGGGATCACCAGCAATGCAGCCATGGCCAACCAGACCAGCGCCTGTTGCCAGCCGAAGGTGCTGATGAGGTAACCCTCGGTTGGTACCATCAAAAATTGACCAAAAGAGCCTGCGGCCGCAGCCACACCCATGGCCCATGAACGTTTGTCTGCGCTCACGTTTCGACCTATCACGCCGTAGATCACGGCGTAGGTGGTGCCGGCTTGTGCAATGCCGATCAGCACGCCTGCTGTGGCAGTGAAGAGGGCGGGCGTTGACGAGTAAGCCATGCCCACCAAGCCCAGCGCGTACAGCACCGCACAGGTCACGATCACGCGAAAGGCGCCAAAGCGGTCCGCCAACATGCCTGAGAAGATGCCGGCAAACCCCCAGGTGAGGTTTTGAATCGCGATTGCCATGGCGAAGTTTTCACGGGTCCAATCTTGCGCTTGGGTGATGGGTTGTAGCCACAAGCCGAAGCCGTGGCGAACGCCCATGGACAAAGTGACGATGGCAGCCCCGCAGGCCAGCACTTGCCACATCGGCAGCGTTTTGTGTTGTTGAGTCATGGCCAAGACTGTACCCAATGCCGACGATGGCCGCTGTCACGGCGGTGATGAGGCCTGGTTCCAGGGATTGGCACCCAGAATGATTCAGATCTGTTTTTTTATACAGTGTGCGGTTTGAATCTGACTACAATGCCGCCCCATGGCTACAAAGCAACCCACGACACCGCCCCAGTACTCGGAAGGCTCGATACGCGTCCTCAAAGGGCTCGAACCCGTCAAACAGCGTCCGGGCATGTACACCCGCACCGACAACCCGTTGCACATCATCCAAGAGGTGTTGGACAACGCGGCTGACGAAGCCTTGGCCGGACATGGCAAGAAGATTTGCGTCACCTTGCACAGCGATGGCTCCGTCAGCATCGAAGACGATGGCCGCGGCATTCCGTTTGGCATGCACCCCGAAGAGAAAGCGCCCGTGATTGAACTGGTGTTCACGCGCTTGCATGCTGGCGGCAAGTTTGACAAAGGCTCTGGCGGTGCCTACAGCTTCTCCGGCGGTTTGCATGGCGTGGGTGTGAGCGTGACCAACGCGCTGGCCAAACGCATGGAAGCCACCTCGCACCGCGAAGGCCAAGTGGCCCGTTTGGTGTTTGCCGGTGGCGATGTGGTGGAAAAACTCACCACCCGCAAGCAAGAGTCTGGCGATCGCAAACAAGGCACCACTGTTCGCGTTTGGCCCGATGCCAAATACTTTGAATCGTCAGCCTTACCGATGAACGAGCTGGTGCACTTGCTGCGCAGCAAAGCTGTGTTGATGCCTGGCGTGAGCGTGACGCTCATCAATGAGAAAACCAAAGACACCCAACATTGGCTTTACAAAGGTGGTTTGCGTGATTACTTGATGCAGACCCTCAGTGGTGATCCGGTCATCCCCTTGTTTGAAGGCGATGGTTATGCCGACAACAACCATGACAGCTTCGCCGAAGGCGAGGGCGCAGCATGGGCCGTGGCCTTCACCGAAGACGGCCAACCCGTGCGCGAGAGCTATGTCAACCTGATTCCCACCAGCGCGGGTGGCACCCACGACAGCGGTTTGCGCGATGGTTTGTTCAATGCGGTGAAGAGCTTCATCGAGCTGCATGCCTTGCTGCCCAAAGGCGTCAAGCTTTTGCCCGAAGACGTGTTTGCCCGCGCCAGCTATGTGCTGAGTGCCAAAGTGCTGGACCCGCAGTTCCAAGGACAAATCAAAGAGCGACTCAACTCACGTGATGCGGTTCGTTTGGTGTCCAGCTATGTGCGCCCCACCATGGAGTTGTGGCTCAACCAGCACGTCGACTACGGGAAAAAATTGGCTGAGCTGGCGATCAAGGCGGCGCAAACGCGCCAGAAAGCCGGCCAAAAAGTCGAGAAACGCAAGGGCTCTGGCGTGGCGGTGTTGCCAGGCAAGTTGACCGATTGCGAAAGCAAAGACATTGCGCACAACGAAGTGTTTTTGGTCGAGGGCGACTCTGCGGGCGGTAGCGCCAAGCTGGGCCGCGACCAAGAATGCCAAGCCATATTGCCTTTGCGTGGCAAGGTACTCAACACTTGGGAAGTCGATCGCGATCG
>JACCDO010487755.1_pt1 | contig 10444 bp, 10 predicted proteins | sample 7446101 | NCBI WGS metagenome assembly JACCDO01 (sample SAMN15323440, study PRJNA562643) | freshwater metagenome | isolation source: river surface water | place: USA:Blue River Watershed | collected 2017-08-16
AACAAGGTAGATGCTAATGGGTGAGTGGGTGAGTGAGTAAGTAAGTGAGTGAGTGAGTGAGTGAGTAAGTAAGGGAGTCTACCTTTCCATCCTAACTTAGCCTCAGCCTTGGCGGGATTACCAATCAGCAAGTCAACTTCAGTTGGGCGGAAGTATTTAGGATCTATTCTAACCAGGACTCTGCTCTCATCTGCCGCGTCCACACCTATTTCATTCACAGTACCTCGCTCACCAAGCCATTTTACAGTGATATTCACATGACTGAATGCTTTCTCGATGAATTCTCTCACTTCGTGGGTCTCGTTGGTAGCCAACACATAGTCATCGGGGGTGTCGCATTGTAATATTCGCCACATACCTACATGAGTAAGTAAGTAAGTGAGTGAGTGAGTAAGTTATATGAGTAAGCGTGTGAGTGAGTTAATTACCTTCAACATAGTCCTTGGCATGTCCCCAATCCCGTTTACTATCTAAGTTACCTAAAAAGACTGTGGATTGTAATCCTAAATGAATCTTTGCAACCGCTCTTGTAATTTTACGGGTGACAAAGGTTGGACCACGACGTGGTGACTCGTGGTTGAATAGGATTCCATTAGATGCATGCATTCCTAGTAAAAGAGTGAGTAAGTGAGTGAGTGAGCGAGTGAGTGAGTGAGTGAGTGAGTGATACCATAAGCTTCACGATAGTTAATGATGATCCAGTAGGCAAATTGCTTTGCAACACCATATGGTGAACGAGGATAGAAAGGAGTCTCCTCTGTTTGAGGGATTTCACGGACTTTTCCGTATAATTCAGATGTTGAAGCTTGATAAAACCTTGTGAAATTGGTTAACCCGCAAGATTTGATCGCATTTAATAGTCTTAATGTACCTATAAGTGAGTAAGAATAAGGAAATAATCATGAGAGTGTAAGTGAGTAATAAACTTACCAATACCATCAACATCAGCAGTATATTCGGACATTTCAAAGGACACAGCGACATGAGACATTGCACCTAGATTATACAACTCATGCGGTCTAACCTGGGAGATGATGTGAAACAAATTGGTTGAATCAGATAAATCACCATAATGCAAGAACAATCTAGCACCAGAGTCGTGTCTATCACGATAAATATGGTCAATACGCCCAGTGTTGAATGACGAAGAACGACGGATAATACCGTGAACCTATTATTAGTGAGTAAATAAGAGAGAATGTAAAAGTAGAAATAATCAAGCATGCAATACCTCGTAACCTTTATCAAGCAGCAATTCTGCAAGATAAGAACCATCTTGGCCAGTGATGCCTGTTATAAGCGCTCGTTTCACTTCAACTGCAGACATTCTAAATTATATATCACCTTTGTAAGTAAGCAAGTAAGTAAATATTTAAAAGAGTAAGTAAGTGGGTATAAGTAAGTAACAGAGTAATTGTTTAAGTTAGTTAGAATGCCAGTGCCATGAATATTAGTAGAAGAGTGTATATGCACGAGCGTGAGTGACAAAGAGAGTAAATATATAGAGGTAAGTGATTAGACACCTACTTGTTGAACTGAAGATGATGCAAATCTGAGGACGTGGAAGGCAGTCTTCCAGGTTCCTTTTGAAAGCTCCTTTTTTTTGAGTGGGTACCGGCGGAACAGGAACCTCACGAGTCTTGCCACTAGCGAGTCTCCTAGACGCGCAAGTGAAAGAGCAAGTAGACACTAACCACCTAGTTAACTACAACACAAACAATATACCTATTATACTACTAATTTTCGAATTTATTTACATTTTTTTTCAGTGAATTTCACACTTACTCACTGATACAAAGAGTTAAATGAATGAATCAAACGACATAAGCGGATTCACTGCCATATTTTCACTAACGACTACTACACTTTCATTTTTTCCTGGAATGTTACGTGAAACTACACCCCAATTTATCAACTTATAGTTGTTACCACCAAGATGACTAGGGATAAGCTCAGATGCGAAAGTGTTTCGCATGTCATTAAAGACATCGCCCTGTAAGTGAGTAAGTGAGTAAGTGAGTAAGTGAGTAAGTGAGTAAGTGGATGAGCGTTACCTCATGAATTATCTTGAACTTGTTCCTCGTGTGACTGTCGAAAATCCTAGAAGTGATTCGATAGCATGCCGAAAAGAACCACGAGGTGGGGAATATCTTTAATTCGTGAAGAATATCGGGATAGTTTGTGCTAATAGTTGTGTAGATCGTGGTGAATAGCTCCACTAACTTGGGTATTATACCTGAAAAGAGTGAGTGAGTGAGTAAGCAACTGAGTGAGTGAGTAGAGTGTATCGTACCCAAGTCAAACATTTCTTTTTTTGTATATCCACCCGAAAAGACAATTGCGCTTCTATCTAATATCACACAAACTTGCTTATTTCCATATTTCTTTCTTCCTTCTTCTAATAACCAAACTAAAAAGCCTGTAAAATATTTGGCATCCTCATTATAGTCCGCACCTAAGTAAGTAAGCGAGTGAGTAAATAAATCAGTAAGTTAACGAGTGAATGAGTGAATGAATACCATCATGTAACTGTGATCGCACTACTAGTGTTGGACAACCACTTTTACTTTCACCTAACCAAAATGCTTCTTGATTTAATATACTTTTCTCATAATTATGTGTTTTTATTCTATCTGCGCCTAAGTAAATAAGTAAGTAAGTAAATGAATGAGCGTGTAGACACTTTAAGTGAGTAAGCGAGTACCATAAATACTATTTCGCCATTTATTATGATTTAATAGCGCACCCATCACATCTGATTCACGGGAAATACGAATAAATTTTAATAAATCTAAATCTGTTGCCGTTTTCAACCAATCATTACTATAACTGCGCTCATAGTGGTCGCGTATCCGCAGTTTTAATTGTCCTAACACTTCGATTTCATGAGATGTTATTACTTTACCTAAAAGTGAGTGATATGATGAGTGAATAAATAGATAAGCGAACGAGCGAATAGAATTGACCATCCCAACTTAATTTCCTATCAACTAAAATATCACTAACATAAGACGAGTTGTTGTTATCACTATATATATCGTTATCCTCATCCATAGTATACAAATCATAGTATTCTTGATCAATGCCGTCACTAAAAGCGAGTACATAAGTGAGTTATATGAGGGAATGAGTAAAGGTAAACACGTAAATTATACAGAGAAAACAATAAAAATAAGTAAGTGACTGAACAATAGGATTTAGTACCTTATAGATAACATATCAATGAAGAAAGACCACATCCGTACTATTATTGATCCTTGACCTTTCTGACGATTTTTACCACTATCTTCAGTCATTTGTGCCATACATATTGCACAGACAACACATACTATAAGTAAAATTCTCGGTATCATTTTGTTAGTACATTTAGCACAAAGAAAAACCAAGTTGAACTATCTTTTCCTGGCGAATTTTTTTTCGAACGAGGGAGTTCGTGACGTCGAAACAGGTGGCCAAGGCCGGGCGGAGCGGCCGCAGTAGTAGTGTTCACAGTTTGTCCGAAGAATCAACAAATCCAATTTTATTTGATTTTTTAATCGATCAATTAATGTTTATTTTAATTGCTACTTAATTATTCACATGCTTTGTGTATGACTGTATAAAGTCGCTATAGTTGACTAGTTTTAAGGTTAAAAGACATCAACATCATCATCAAACTACACTCCATCTCGTCTCATCATTTTTAATTAGTATAATTATTGGTGCATCGCACACCGGTATCAACTCTATACCGGGTTTCCTGACAAGGAGGTGAGAAAACTACGTCCCCTTGTAATTTCAACATCAAGGTTTAGCGCGATTAAGAGAGAATCGTTATAAGCTCATCACTAAAAGCGTATTCAAGTGAAGGTGGAAAAGCTGTCATCTGTAATCATTCGATTACACAATAATTTTCATTATATTACATAACAATTTCAAGAAACTGAAAAATTTATTGAATTTCAATACAAGGGTTTATTTATTGATGTTAAACTCTGTGCTATCATGTCGGAATTCCTTTGTTTTAAATCATGTTTTAAAAAGTCTAAAGTAAAGTCATCAATTCCTGAGAATGCACGTCATGGATCATCTCTTGGTGGTAACTTTGTTACTGAACATGGGATTGAATCACCAATATCAGATACATATGATCTTACTACGATATTATTAGGTACTGGTAGTAGTGCCAAAGTAGTTGTTGGTAAACATAAAGCAACTCAACGACGATATGCTATAAAAATTATTGATACAACTAAAAAAAATATTACATGGCGTTATGAGAGAGAAAAACAACTATTAAAAGAGGTTGATCATACCAATATTGTTAGATTATTAGCGGTATATACATCACCACGTGCACAATACTTTGTTATGGAATTATGTTCAGGTGGTCATTTGGGTTATGCATTAAAGGAGGCACCGTTAGGTAGACTAGATGCTGTTACTGCTAAATGTTATATCACACAGATAATACATGCTGTTGCACATTGTCATAAGAATGGAATTTGTCATCGTGATATTAAATTACAAAATATATTATTAGGTACTTCGATCACTTACTCACTCACTCACTGGCTTACTCACTGGCTTACTCACTGGTTTACTCACTTACTTACTTACTTGCTCACTCACTCAATTACTTACTTACTTACTTGTTATAGAATCAAACGCCAAAGATGCTCAAGTAAAATTAGTCGATTTTGGTAACTCAACTAAATTCAAGAAGAACGTGCCCATGACAAAGATAGTTGGTACCACTTACACCGCTGCACCTGAAGTATTCAAGGAATGTTACGATGAAAGATGTGATGTATGGTCAATAGGTGTTGTTGCTTATATATTACTATCTGGTCAACGTCCTTTCATTGGTATTGATGTTCCTAATCAACCGAAAGCCAAAGAAACAAGTGTTATTGCGTCTATTCTTATGGGTAGATATCACTTCTTAGATGATGTATGGGAAGATATTGATGACATGGCGATACATTTTGTTCAAGTTTGTTTAGAAATGGATTACCGACTACGTCACTCTTCAATCGAGTTATTAGATCACTTATGGCTTTCTAATGAAGATGATATAGGTGGTATGGCCTTGTCACGCATTGATAGTCGTACACTTACACGTCGTTTATCTCGCAATCTAGTAACTAGTGGATTACGTCGAACATCAATGTTAGCTGTTGCATTTGCTATGCCTACACAAAAACAACAATATTTAAGATCAATATTTCAACGGATGGATAAAAATGGTAGTGGTACAGTAGAACGTGAAGAATTTCGTATTGCTATGCAGTCTATCTCTCCTAATCTATCTCTTCCTGATATTGATCTCCTCTTTGATACTGTTGATCAAGATGGTAATAACCGCATAGGGTTTATTGAGTTTATTGCTGCAACAATAGATCCCCGCGAGGTTGATGTGAAAGAGTTAAATAATGCGTTTCACTTATTAGATAAGGATTCTAAGGGATTTATTGATACAAATGATTTGAAAAGGGTATTGAGTACGTCGAATAATGATGATTCGGATAAGGCTTTGATGTCGCCACGCACTAACTCAATAGAATACCAAGATAGAATGAGTAAAATTGAGTTGCAAGCACAGAAAATTGTGCAACAAGCTGACTTAGACAAAGATGGTTCACTCACTCACTTACTTACTCACTTACTCACTCACTTACTCACTCACTTACTAACTCACTCACTTTCTTACTTACTTACTTACTCACTTACTTACTTACTTACTCACTCACTCACTTACTTACTCACTCACTCACTTACTTACTCACTCACTTACTCACTTACTTACTCACTCACAGGGGTAATTTCTTATACTGAATTTTTATTTGCTATGGCTGATGGCACATTAGACATCCAATTAACCGAGAACTTGAACATCAGCAACAAGTCCAACGCCCCACATAACCGTTTATCAATACATGAGAATCTTGAACCATCTGATATGTTGTTAGAAGAATTAAGAAAAAAGAAACATCAAGTAAAGAAATTCAAGAAAGCACGACGTCAATCAGATACTGTTTTAAATCTTTCGGGGAAATCCTTCCGCAAACGTACTTCAATAATCTTACAAAATTTTATGACTTATAACGGTAATGCGGGTACTAACGCAGGTACTAAAGCACCACCAACAGGTCGTCATAGTTTCACTGCCGGTATGACTAAAATGCTTTCCTTTGTTACACGTTCACAACAAGAAAAGAATAATACGGGGGTAGAGGGAGAAAGGTTACAACGTGTAGATAATGTGGATGATAGTCCGTTGGAGGAGACAGAAGAGATTGATGCAGATAATGAGTTTATTAAAGTTAATCGAAGAAATACAGCACCAACTTTATTTTGGAATGCTATAAGACGATCAAGTATATTTGGCTCGAATAATGAACCAGGTAATTACTCACTTACTCACTCACTCACATACTTACTCACTCACTCACTTACTTACTTACTCACTCACTCACTCACTCACTCACTCACTTACTCACTCACTCACTCACTCACTCACTTACTCGTAGGTCAACCGACTCGACGTGCTAGTATATTTAAATCGTTTGGTAAATTGAGCTTGCCCGAAGAAGGTGAGGAAGAAGGAACAGTTAGTAATGTCAAACCATTGAATGACGCCAAGCGAGCAAATCCACTGAATAAACCATCAAGAAACTCCCCTCGAAGCAACTCCCCGGTGACATTACCAGTGCAATCCCTAGATTCCGTTGAAAATGTTCAGTTAAAAGAAGCAACACAGCTTGCATTATCTATTTTACAGAAAGAAGAAGCAAGAAACAGTACTGATTTTGCAGATGGTGGTGGTATATTCAATCTCAATGATACGTTCAAACCGACAGATGAACATCCTCGTCTCTCACTCATTGAAGAAGAAAATTCTAGTAGTCATTCTGGTTCAGGACAGAAAATAAGCAAGTCCCAGCTGCAACAACTATCTAAGTTTTTCTCTACATCAGGTGATAATACATCAAGTGGTGAAAGAATACCTCATGAAGCATCGGATTTATCTTATCCATCCATTGAAGATAGAAGCTCACACTCGGACTCCACGTCGGATCAACTGAGTGACTTGGTTGCCTTAATTAAGGCACAGAATAACGCAGACTTGTTCGCATCGCCATCAAATAGTGGTGGTGGCAAAGGCAGCTTTACTGCCGTAGAATCAGCGGGACTTACGGGACTTCATCGTATTTTAGAGTCAAATAAAACAGCTGATGACACCGGTTTAGACGACGATTCTTTCAGTAAGAAAAGCAAACATTCTTTCCTTCCAACCTCATTAAATCACACGCGAATAATCCCAATCAATACGAATAAGGGTAGTATTGCTGGTAACGTGCTAAGAAGATTATCCTTCTCGTAACGGCTATTTAGAAGCACAGTATAATTGTAGAAATGTAGCAGTAATGAACTATTTTATTTTCATTTTTTGGTTATTTTGGCAATAAATAGCCCAGAAGTATAGGTGTAACGGCTCCATCGCAAGGTGCCCGGTAGTGTGCCTGTCTGTGGAACTAACTGTGTCATCATTGCAATTTCATGGGATATTTCAACGGATCTCTTGTGTAACTCTTCTTCTGATAACCCATTGACGTATGTAACTAACTTTTCATCATCTAAATCACTTAGTATGTTACACTTACTAGATACTTGCGCATCAGGAGATGCAGATACTAGTGGAATGAGTGCGGCATTACTGTTATGCTGCAGCAGCCAGCGCACTATAGCTTCATTCTGTCTCTCTGACTCACTACACGTTGAATATACTAAGCTGCCACCTACTTTCAGCATATCAAAACCATTTTGTAATAAATTCCGTTGTAGTACCTCCAGCTCATCATCATTATCAGTGGTAACAACTTTTTTATGTCCCTGGTTACTACTCTCTCCTTCTCTCTCAGGGGTGTTGAATAGCATGTGGCGATATGAGTAGTCGTGAGTGCACTGTACATCGCACAAGACGTAATCAAACTCGTTCCATTTATCTACTAGTAAACCTTGAATGAATACATCTTCAGTGGCTCGCAATGCAATATCTTCTCTTTTACGTGTACTTTTATTCCTTTTCTTGTGATATCCATAGTGTAACAATTCATTTTGAACAACAGACGAGTCATAGACCAGACTTCCATGCAGTGAAGAGATGTCTTTGCCATATAACTGTCCATCAAATTCAAATATCAAATGTCGAGGATGTTGGAAAGGTTCACCAGTAGTCGACAAATGATAATCTTCAACTTGCTTTAGTAATGATTTGCAGGTATTTAATCGATTTTTTGAGATATCAATGCCAATAATAACATCATTTGGATGTGATGATGATGACGACGATGCAAGGATATCTGGATAATAAGAGTTTAAAGAGTCAATTATTAATGTATGAATGTATTATTGAAAGAGAGTGTTTACCTGACATCATTAAGAGCTTATTTCCTGGACAACAACACAAATCCAAGCATTTCAATTTATCACTTCTATCTCCAATTGAATCTAGTAGTACCAATACTGCTATTGCAGACGCGGCATCCATTGGATACAATCCTTTGGCAATACCATTACCATCAGTAATACTCTTCATACTAGCAGTCCCAGGTACTGCAATAAACTGGTTATTCAACCATTTTACACGTGTAGAGGAAGTTATTTCATCGCAATTATCACTTAAAAGACGTATATAACGAGGTAAAAGACGATCTAAACAACCAAAAATATCCATTTTTAATAGAACAAAAGTATATTAGATATGCATAAGTACAATTCTAAACTGAATATTACTCAGTGTGTGCTTAGTATCACTATGTACTTAACCTCACACCTACAAGGTCTCTATTTTTTTACTTCGTTTTCGGCGATACCATCTTCATTGGAGGGTCGAATAAAAATCGGGTTGTGGGAGGGTACAAGAGAAAACAATTACTTACTGAGTGGTAAGTCCAAGCAGAGGAGCGAGTACTGCCACTTTTTACTTACTCACTCACTCATTGCTCACATTGATTTGCTATTCACTCACACACTAACCGGTCCAAAATCACTTACTAAAATTACTCACTCACCTATCAAATCTTCTTTTTATATTGTCCATAGAGATCCTAGATTTAACCGATTGTTGCTGATACAACATCTTGGTGTGCGCTGCGGAGTCCATTGAGCTATCAACACTCTGTTGATCACCAGTCTTACGACCAGCAGCCAGCAGCGGGTTGACAGTGACTCCATACGCCTCCTTGCCTTTGGTGCCCTGGTATGTGGTCTTGGAGACGAGGCCCTCGTAGGTGTTGTAGGCATCCACGAAAGCACTGCGTGTTCCCTCTTTGAACTGCTTTCTCTTACTTATCTTCCACTCTTCAAACAGCCGGTCGTCAACGTCATGCCCTGCCTTGTTGTCTTGCTGCTGCACTCGCTCAAGCTTGTACTGCTTGAGTAAGTCCGCTAGCGACATGTTATCCACATCTATTTTCGCCGCAGCGGATGTAGTGGTTTTGACATTGGTGCATACTGTCACCATGTCGTTGTACTGCACCATACCCTCGTTGATCTCCGCGCTGCTCCCCGTGTTGTAGATGTTACCATAGTCAACCAAGTCACTCTCTTCTTGTTCTTTCACTACTTCAACTACATCCTTTACACCCAGTGAAGGAGTGGTATCAATGTCTTGCTCAAACATTGGTGATTGAGTCGTCATCTCAATAGCTACATACTCACTCTCTTCCTCTATTACCTGATCTTCTTCCTCTTCCATCTCTTCATGGTGGGTTTTACTACTACAACCGGCGGTGATAGTGAGCACAGTAACTAGTCCGCATAACCACCTCACCTTCTTGGCAGTAAAGTCGACCTCATTCTTCAGATTATGATGCACAATGCGCTCGAGGTACATCCCTCCAACGGATATAACACGGTAGCGGTGCACGAGGACCTCAAAGTAATAGTTATCAATGAAGCGGAGTGCGCAGGTGACCAGGAGCTGAACGACACCCAATATCTGCACATTCAGCAAGTAACTACCAATGATACGACCTCGTTGCGTGCTGGTGGAGAAGATGCACGCAACCACAAGAGACAGGAATATCAGCAAGAGAATAGGGACGAGGGCGATGCGACCCAGGAGGAGCAAGTAGCCGTGCAAACGCGTGTACTTGGACTGGAATTCAATGCTTTCCGCGCACGGACAGGTGTAGATGTACACCAGGAACATACCGATGGACTGCGCAAGTGGAACAACAATGAACACGTTCGTGAATACACCAGTGCCTGTGCCACTAATCCCTAGGTACTCCACCACGAGCCCCACGAATTGCGACAGCACAAACACCACGATCTCGCGGCATATGTAGACGAGTTTGGTGCCGTGGCGACCCAGCTTGCTGCCTTTCACGTAGTAGAAACAGTTGAACAAGGCGTGGTTGATGCACACGAAGAGCAGCAGGTTCTCCATCACACC
>JACCDO011622866.1_pt1 | contig 10444 bp, 13 predicted proteins | sample 7446101 | NCBI WGS metagenome assembly JACCDO01 (sample SAMN15323440, study PRJNA562643) | freshwater metagenome | isolation source: river surface water | place: USA:Blue River Watershed | collected 2017-08-16
ACTATTACGCGCATGTACTTGGACCACGAATATAGAAACCTAGATGTGACCGGGTATGATAACTTGACCGATGATGAAAAGCCAGTCCGCCCCACACTCGAGCACCTTTACGCATTATATTCTTCAGGACAACCATCTATCATGGAATTGTATTTAGACCACGATTACGTTAAGATCCACGAATATAGGGAGAGCTTATTATTTGAGTATTTGCGTTTGTACGATTCTTCCCTGACGAAATCGCAGGTGACAAGTGTGATACGATTTGAGCGCGGAGTTGTTTACCATTGTGTAGCCGATAGACCCGTGGGTAGCGAACTCTTAGAAGCGTATCGACGACTAGGTCATGAATACATACATTTCAATGAATACTGTGCTGATGAATACGTAAAGAGGTTATTGCGCAACAATACGGTCACCTTTAACGAACTTCTTACCATTATTGCTCATGGGGTACTACCGCGTAAGTACCTAATAAGCGCCATTAACAGTATAAGTTACCCCGAGCAGACGCCCAAAAACACGTTGGATATTTATATTTGCGCGCTAGATGGCTTCTCCAAGAAATCCTTGGAGTTAGTCAAACATATTCCTGATTGTGAGAAAATAGTCCGTGGAGTAGCTATGTATTATTTGCGTAACAAGTATTTACTAGAATACCGGCAGAATAATAAGAGCATGTGGGTATATGGGCTTGATTTGTGTCGCCGAGCGGTATTCCCTGAAGAGTTTCAGGAAGTTTATGCTGCTATATGTGATGACTAAGTGTGGGCTACGTCCCACACTATATTTTTTGACATCGCCGTGAGAGATATATACAAAAAATATGCGATTAGTTCCGTCTGTCGCACGAGTATGATATTCCTATTGAGTTCGGCAGTATTTTCTTGGATGCCTTGGATGAACATAATGAGTACCAGCACTAAGCATGTTCACATTGATTCTATATTTTTTTTGTCCTTGCGCGAGGAATCACAAAATATATATATGCCCACGAGTGGATTTCACGAGCTAACCCGAGAATAGTATTTGTCCAATATTCCTCGGTATAGCCGGACTATTTTAGGTTTACGGGTTCCATATAGTTTGTCAATAACCGCAAATACTGCCTCGGGTGAGCTAGATGTTGAAGGGTTTGGCCGGCTGTGCACTCTACATAACTTTGCCCAACCGTCCCTCAGTAATACTTCAAGTATTTCTGGTTCGTACTCAAACGGATCTATACTTTGCATTGATACGGACTCCAGCCGCGCTAAAAAGCACAAAATATATTTGTGCCCGCCCACTTTGGTGATCATAGAAACACTCAGGCCTAGCTTCTCGACTGTATGTTTCATGTTTTCGCCGGAAAGATTGAGTTTTTTACCATCGTATAGCATAGTATACATGCACCAATAATCTAGGATACGCAGCTGTACCTGGGCATCAAACCTATCCGGTATCTCCGCGGATAATATTTGTAAAGCGCGAGATAGCCAATCAGCGCCGAAACTATATTGTGCTATCGCGCGAAACACTACAGCCGGGTCTAGTATTTTACACAAATGCCGCACGGAGGACAGTCTATATAAATACCGGGGAATGTATTCGTCCAAGCAAACTTCAGCGGTCACATGCGCGTTGATGAACTGATCACTACCATACATCAATACGCCGGGCAAACATTCCGGGTACAGTTTCAGAAACTCTGTTATACTTGGATTTGACCCGGCGCCATCGCGCGCATACAAATCATATAGAAACCAAAATTGAGTAAGGTCTCTTATGTCAAAGTTTACTGGACGCTTCAGCCATTGCAATATTTTTTGCGGGTGATGTTTGACATAATGCCGGTACCGATGATTTGTTTCATGGTTGGTCATACAATATGCGCAGTAACATGATACTTGCCCGTGGTCTCGTTTGATTCGGCCAATCACATATAGTGTAATTGTATTGCGTGAATTAGACGGGAGTATGTCCCCATACATCCGGGGGCGAACTTGAAAGTATTGCATTATTTTCATGAATGTCTTCACACTGGGGCCCCAAGCCGGGCTACATTTTCCATATTCATATGGGCCAATTCCAGAGTATACATTAGGCAAAGCTAATACTTCTGCTGTCACTGCCGGATCGCCACGGACAATATCATATAGGATTCTCCCGCGCGGTTCTTGTATGTTGACATTCAGCCCAGAGTTCCAGACTAAGCGCCGCCAATCGCGGTTAATTGCTCTATATATTCCACGGCCGAACGACCCAGCAGGAACAAGTAAATGTTTCGTAACTACATCAGGCATCCCGAGCAACAGATGTAAAATAGATGGCTGGCCTAATGATTCTTGCATCATATAATGTGCTTGTGGCTTCTATTTTTTGCTGCCGGTGCCGAGCCCGCAACAACTATTCTTGTAAAAAAATGAAACCCAGCAACTCATAGTAGTAAAATGTCACTTTCACGATTTGCCTACTTGCGAACATCATGGGGCCTAGAAGATTATACTATAGCTAGGCACTTTGGACTTGTTGGGGATTCTGATATTCCCGCGGGAATGATTGTGGACAGCGACCCAAACATGGTAGCGCTTTGCTGTATTACCCGAGACGATCTCGCTAGCCTCAAGCTTATTAGTCATTCCCGGGATGGCCCGAGATTTGAGGAGCTACTAGCCGAGGCGATTATCCTAGGACAAATAGACACGGTAGAATACTTAATTCCTTCGGGTAGCTCTCAAAAGTATAGACTCCCGGATGACTTTCTAGTAAATGTATTTGAACGACTCCCAACCAGATACAATCCTCGAGTAGTAAAAGCTATGTGGACGGTTAAATGCCGCACATTGCTCAGTGTTGGCTGCGTAATGCATGACTTAATCCGGGGCGAATACACTTGGCTAAAAAATATGTTGTTTCGCAATATGTCTGAGATCGATTACGAGTACCTTGTGACTTTCCGCGATGATACATTATTCCAGGATCACACTAGTCTAGCATTATTCGCCAATCAGCAGGCTCAGTTAGTTCTTGCCGGGGAAATACCCTTACCACAAGATGATTTTCTATGGCTCATTAACAAATCGAAAGCCGCAGCATCATGGTGGGAAATATTTAGAATGTCAGCGCAAACAAGTACATTCATTAGGCCAGCCGATTGGGAAAAGCTCGGATACACCGGTCCCTTTACGCCAAAACATTATCAGGCAATTACCACGTTCGAACAGTATACGCAATGGTTTGAAAACTGTAATGTATGCGCACTAACCTCCGAGGAAAAGTACAAGACTCTATACTATATGATGTCTACCTCCCGGGAAGTGCCAGCATCAGTATTGACTGCCGATTATATGCAACCATTCCTAGGTAGACTTTGGATAGACCTGGACGGAATAAATGTTCGAGTCACACATAAGACTTCGAAGATATCTGCTACACCTTCTGAGCAAGCTCCCGCGAATAACAACAGACTAAAATCTAGGATAATGCGCGCAAAGAGATTTAGAATCTTTGCCGCATATTCGGAAGATATAATCGATGATTCGGACGAATATGATTCCCGCGAACTAGAAAGTTATGGCGATGAGTGTGACTACGAATGTGTCTCTGAAACCGATTCCGAGTAAGCTCGGAAATTCTCTTATATTTTTTATGTTTGCGGGCGATGGTTGGCCACTAGCACACAAAAAAATATAAGAATTACCATCGGCTCGTTGATAGTTCATAGTTCATAACCTAGGTTCTACACATATAGCCAGGGATCAAACATTAGCCCAACCCGGACAACAATGTGACAGGAAATTACAAATTCAAGCATGCGCCATAGAACTTGCAAGTGCTCATAGCTTGCCACATGGTATAGCCGTCGTAGGATCAACACTGGGCAAATAATAAAGAAAGCACAAGCGCCAGTGGCCAGTCCCACAACGGTAATAATGTGAATCAGTTCATCCATACTGGCTTTATTTGTCTGTGGCGTTTTATTTTTAACCATCGGCACAAAAAATATAATTAACCCTACCAGGCTTACTTATCAGCGACTCTGGCAAATCGGCACATAATGTTTATTATCCGCATAAAGCTAACCTTAGCTATTGCTAAGTTGCGACCAAGTAAGTACCCTTGTTCATTTGTAAGAGCATCTAAGAAGTTCTCTTGGAGACCATAAGTATCGATGTATCTGTAGAACTTAGGACACTGCAAGGTCGTTTCCACATTACTGCCACCATAATCCAAGTAATCCAGTTCAAGCATACCCGTAATTGCTTCCTGGCATTCCTTAGGATGATCCTGGATATACTTGTAAAGTACTTTATATAATTCATCAGTTTTGGTACCACTTAGCAATTCTAAGTTCCAGCAATTTGTACATTGCGCTATAATAGGCACATGTTTCTTTACCAGCTCCGTTATTTTTTCTAGCTCTTCCCCGGAGTAAGTTATTGCCCACAGGCAATCTAGGATTTTTTGCATATCTTTTGGCTTGCGGTCGTAATGGTATGTATCAAAATGATTAATAGCCGTGTAGAAATCCAATGTTGAGTCGTCCAATAGTTGCTCTAGCTCTTCGCTGGTGGCATTTTCTCGCAGGTACTTTCTATTAAGAACGGCCAAGTCCAATTGGTAGTTTGGATTGCGTTCAATGATAGATTGTATGTTGATTGATTCCATAATCGAGGTTGTATGACTATATGCCCTGATGTAATCAATTTTTTAACCTCGGGATCTCGGAATTTTATAGCGCGGATAGGATTGATCCGGCCAGCAAGCGAGCAAAAAATATGGCTAAGGTAGGTTTATTTTTTGTACTGGCTGGGGGCCACTCGGGATAGTCTCGATGCAAAAAACATAATACAGTGTAGCGACCCGCCAGGCATTTACGATATTTCCACGGGGGTGTAGTTGCCGCCGAGATGGTCTCTGAGTAATTCATCAGGGGCGCCAGTGTATTGTTCTATAATTGTGCGGTATTCATCTATTTCCATTTTGCTCGCAGTCACCCGCCAGGCATTTATATTTTCTGGCGTTGAATCGCGCAGGACATTTTCAAGGATTTGATTGAACATGTCTAGATTATGCCTATCAATTGGCACGAGTTTCATTTTTACGCAGGGTATAAAAAAATGAAATACACTTGCCGTAGCTATCAAATATGTACTACAAGGTTCACCCATATAATCGCTGTAATGATTTTACAGTAACCCACTTCATGACCGTCCGGGAAGCACTACGATCAATATTCTATGAAGATCTCGCGGGCAAAATACAGAGGTTGGTTGCTCTGGAGGAATCACAATACTATATGTTCAGCGAGAGATTCCTGGAAGACGCCGCGACTCGTAATCTTTTGCCGGGCCTAGATTATCCGTGGATTGCGGAATGTTATATTTATGACCGCAATTATATGCCCAGCGCGACCCTGTGTGCGGGCTATTTTACGCGGAGCCACACTTTAAACTCCCGCGAGAATATACGCTACATCCAGCATATGACACAATAAATAAGTTATGTGCGTACCCCACAATAAATGTGACGGTGGCTCACGATTATGTAGAGACTGCTTATGCCGAACACGATGTATTACATTGTCTGCATCACTATGATCTTGTACCGAGGGCGGAACGCATATTCCAGCATTATCCACGGGAAGATCTCCTACGATTATCCAAGGTACTGTCTGCTGCCCGGCCGACACATAAATTATTAGTACAAATTTGGGACTCTGTGGCCGATGCAATAGCACGACTATGCGCGGAATAGTAATGACCGGCACAGGATCATATATTTTTTGTGTGTTGCGCGCTAGTACCAGGATGTATAAAAAATGAAACTTACGCGCGACAACCAGACATAACTCAATTATGCGAGCAAGTCACTTATTCGCTGATGATTCCCTGGGACGCCGTGGCCTTAATAAATTATTCGTGATGCCTGATCGGCGGAAAGTCACACATTATACTTATCCTCTCGATCAGGCCCAAAGACAAAGCCTAGCGCGCCTAGCAGAACACCTCGAACCTGCGACATACAAATATGTCCAGTCTGGTGGTACACAATATTTGTATTCCGTGGATTCGCCGGCGATCTCGGGGTCGCTTGGGGATATTTGGATGGATTATGGGCTTATTCATAGAAATATTGCGCCTGGCGCGACCGAGCACTTACCTGCGGTCATCACATATGGTACGCGTAATGGGTCTCTCGCGGATAAGAAACTATGTGAATTACCAGAGCCTGATTGGCGTCCAATCAGGCTGCCAGGCTCACTAATAACGTCTCTACACTGGTATGAAGCAGGGCTCGCGACAAATAGTAATGAACTTGGTGTTGCAATTCTTACGAAAACAGCCCGGCATAGATACACGCTAGGTGTTTGGCAGGATGACCCGCGCACAGGCAGGCCAGCCAGCGAGTATGATCTTGGGGACGACTTGGTCCAACTATTGCTAAGTGTGTGCCGGAAAGAATATTGTAAGACTTATCTTGGGGATCCTATTTATGTCCGAGCAACCCATGGAATCCCGGGATGCGATAGTGATCAGCCATCCTTTGGGTGGTGTGATGGTACACTGGCCTATTTGCGGGATGGTGTACTGCATCGAAGGACTGGGCCTGCAGTTATATACCGCGACGGCCTAGCAGAATATTATTTACATGGTGTGTTCCAGGGTTGTGAGTAAGTGGGCCGGGTTCTCTTATTTTTTCTTCTGCGCGATGGTAAAAAACATAATTGGTCTCACGCATATTTTATTTTTTGCATGCTTCCCGTATGGCCTTTCGGCGCTGCCTGCGATTTGGCTTGCACACATCATCCACAAGATCCTCAGTTTCCCGGAGTCTAGTATACAACATGTTAAGTAGTTCTTGGCGTCTCTCTTCTGGCCGATCCTCAGTCTCCTCGAGAATACGGTAAAGCACATCTCTAGGAGCATGTTGTGAAGAATAGCGGGATGTAAAATGCATCGTGAACTCTGGATCCATTATGATTTTACTTAGTTTCTCGCTAGTGAATCAGTTTTTACACGGCTATTCGCGCGTAAAAAACTGAATGTCCCACAAGCAAACTATCAAACCCATTGCAGATGTCTCACGCAAGACAATTATATGAGAACAATCCCGGTCTTACTCGCGCATGGGGTAAGAAAGAATGGAGTATTGCCTGTTACTTTGATTCCAACAATAGATCAAATCTACCAGCCGGAATGAAGATCAAAGATTCTCCTGATAAAATTGGTAAGTATTGCTTGTACTTAAACGACAACAAGGCGTTCGGTCAACTTATTGGATATAAACGCAAAATATCCGAGCAAAATCAATATCAGACACAGCTCGTATACGCACTCAGATATGGTTGCACGGTAATAATCAATCAACACTTTCCCGACTTGTCCAGTAATTTAGGATACTACTTCCCGCAAGGAGATCCTAAAAAGAACATAATCCGTATTGCTTTCCGCGATGGGACACTATATGATCCTGAATCTACGGATCTTCGAGGGGCAACACTCAAAGTAATACAAAGTATGGATGGCTCACTGTCGACGGATACGATATTATCTATTGTTGAGCTCGGAGACCCAAGACTTATTAAATCTATATCATCGGGTAAAATCTCAAAAGAATCCTGGGCATTGGCCTATGCTGCCGAGGCAAAAACAAATCCATTCTCGGACATAGCAGTATTTATCTTGGACGAAGCCGTGCCGGAAATGGCTCATCGGCTAGCTATAAAACATACTGGCTCACCCGCGGTGCTTAGGCAACTAACAGCCAAACCCACGGACCCGGAATTGTACTTGTTTGCAACAAGTGCAGAAATTCCAGGAATACGCGCTACAATTATTACTACTCTGTTTGACTTAGGTTGCCCAGTGCCTCCTGAGTTCTTCAGTGACCCTAAGTATAGTCAATACGCTAGCTTGCTTTGGGTTTACGCGGCTAAAAAAATATCTTTCCGTGAAGAAGCTCTGGCTGACTTGCTCGTTGATAAAATTATGGAGGCCCGCGCCAAGTAATGAAGTCCATTCTATTGTGACTGCGCTTTGCAAAAGGAACGACATTTATATTTTTTGCGATGCTGGCAGGCAAAAATATAAGTGCAGCCCGCCGCATGGTGAAAAAATAGTTTGTGGTTATATATTGCGCACTAGTTAGGATCACGTAATTAGCCCGGCCGGGCTAAAAAACTGAAGCCGGCCGAAGCAATCTATAAAAATGTCTCTCATGCACGAAGGACTAAGATGCTTTGCTATTCATTACTGCCCCGCGACCGTACACATTATGTTTCGAGCTATTTGTAGGGATTTTGCGGATGAATACCAGACAAGAAAAAAGCCAGATACTAGTGTTGTGACTACTGACTTGTTTTATCATTGGGATCGCCTGGCCGCCACCAAGTATGCTCTCCGCTGTAAAAGTGTGCAGCCATGCTGGCACTTAGCAATGCTATGTATTGAGCATGCCGAGCATGATTTACTATCTATGCTAGTCAGACATAGGTTTGCTGGTGAGCGCCGAGTTAATTTCTTCGGCTTTCTCTTGGATTGGCGATGCTGGAATTACTCCGAAGAAAACAAGTTGCAACTTATCAAAGATAATTTCTCGTATATCTCCCCGCGGAATCATTTGACAATCTTGAGAACAGCCATCGAGAATAAACATAGAAAGATTCAGAGATTTTACGCGGAACTAGAAAGCCAAGTACATATTCCAGGCATTCCCCTGTGCGGCGAAGAGTTCAGCTTGAGATTTCTACTGCGGGATATCTACTCGCGGGAAATACCATACGAGCAAAAAGCCAGCAAATTGAAGAAAATACTAGAATCCCATGACCATAATCACGCACATTTAGCCCTCGAAGTAGCTAAGTTATTCCGAAATATGTCAATCTGTAATAAAAGCCGAATGCACTATTTGATCGAAGCCGACGCTGCAGAATATTTCAGTCCCGCGGATAAGAAACGATTCAGTCGAGCTATTGATATTATCTGTGAGCTATAAACTGTCCGGGCAAAAGTTTACATTTTTTGTGCTTGGCGCAGGCGGGAACTAGATTATCTGGATGCGGTTTGTTATTGAACCTACAATGCAAAATACACCATATAACCACGATGTTCAAAAAATACATTATTGTCCCTTATTCTGACAAAGACGAAGCCAAAAAACTCGGAGCCAAATGGAATCCAGTAATAAAATTATGGTTCGCGCCATGTGCGGGCGGGCAGTATTCACAAACATTGCTCGACAGATTCAAGGAAATACCAGCTATTAATTTTCCCGAAGAATGTGTAGGCCTGGATTTTGTCGGCGAGGATCGTAACTTCGGCGAGAACAAACTTTACGTGGACCTTATCCCTAGAAAATTCTGGTTTGATAGTATTCGTATCAGAATGTCGCAAATAGATTGGATTAAGCTTTATTGGAAAGTATGCAGTCGCGCCAATAATACATGCGAAGCATGTGGTAAACAATATACGCAAGTCTGTAATATTATCAATTCGCCGTATTTGGAAGTACATGATCGTTGGTCATATGACCCGCACACCAGAATAAGAAAGCTGGAGAGGTTCATGGCTATGTGCTATAAATGTAAACTCGCTACTCAGATCGGCCAAGCCGGATTCTTAGGCAAAGATAATATCGCGGAAATACATCTTGCGAATATTTTAGGCCTGACCGCGGAAGAAACAACCAAGCATATGCGCGAAGCCCATGTTGCATGGGTTGAGAAAAATAAAATAGATTGGACTGAAGACATATCTATCCTCACACAATCAGGTATTACTTTGAGGCAAAGCACACCATACTTGGGGTGAACAGTCCTCGAGCCGCGCGGGTTTATATTTTTTACCCCGCTAGGGGGTTCTTGATCTATCCGCGCGGGTGGGCAAAAAATTGAAACGCCCGGCTACAAAAGTTCAAAAACTAATGCAACCATTCAGATTGTTTTCGAGGAACTCGCAAGGCCTGTTTGGTCTCAATAATATATTCTTGCGTCCTAGCGGTCAGGCCCCGAATAGGTTTACATTTCCACTATCGAAGCCTAAGCGGGAATGTCTGAAATATATATGTGGGCTGACCGATCTCCCAGCGCATGGAATATACAGATATGAGAATACGACCAAGCATAGATATTTGAACTCGGCCGCCGACGAGCCTGCAATAAGTGTGCCTGGTGTAGATGTATGGATGGACTTCGGGTATATACATAGGCAAAACCCCGAGCAGCCAGCCATCGTCACTTATAACTCGAACCGCGATTCCGACAAAGTCCCTGATTGGGTCCCGGTGTTACTTACTGGCGCTATGCATCCTTACGGGGCTATAGAATCACTACACTGGTACTCACACGGGCTCCTAGAAAATAGCCAACAAGTCGGCGCGGCCATATATTCGAAAACCGCCAAGCACCGCTACACTCAAGGAGTATGGCAAGACGATACCAAGACTTGCCGGCCAGCTAGTGAAT
>JACCDO010840791.1_pt1 | contig 10443 bp, 9 predicted proteins | sample 7446101 | NCBI WGS metagenome assembly JACCDO01 (sample SAMN15323440, study PRJNA562643) | freshwater metagenome | isolation source: river surface water | place: USA:Blue River Watershed | collected 2017-08-16
AGCGCGAAGAAAAACTTAAAGAGCTACAAGAGTTAACACTTCGTCTTGAGGCCACTAAGTCGGCACTCCCAAGGTCTTCAAGTATTTCCAGTTTGTTAAAAGACTTAGCCGATATTAGCGACAGTGTGGGTTTGCAATTTTCTCGATTCAAACCAGAACAAGAGCGACAAAGAAAATTCCTAGTCGAGACACCAATCAGCGTAGAACTTAAAGGAACTTTTGTTCAAATTATGAGTTTTCTTGATGGCGCAGCAAATATCGAACGAATAGTCGCTACAGAAAAACTTTCGCTAGATAATGCCGTACAGACAGGTCCAAGTAGCGTGCTCACTGCTACAGCGACTTTAATCACTTATCATATAGATGATTCCTCTGTTACAGGCGCCGTGGCAGGGCCAGGTATGGGCACGGTTGCGCCAGTGGGGGCAAGATGAAAAAAGGACTTCTACTTTTTTTACTTGTCGCAGTCTGGGCAAAGGCCCAAGAAAATAACTCTGCAGGACAAGGGGCAGTTAGCGAGTCCACGGGTTTTAGTTTTAATCCCTTGTCTATCAAGCGCGATCCGTTTTTCCCGCCGGTTGTTCAAGATAATGAGAACTTAAGCGAATTGCAGCGCTTCGATGTTAACCAAATGAATCTTGTGGCTATTCTTACTGGAATGGGTAAACCCCAAGCCATGATTGTTTTGCCTAATGGTCGAACAGAAACTGTTTCGGTGGGAGAGCCCATTGGCCGACGAAAGGGAGTGGTCGCAGAGATAACTCCCACAAAAGTAAAAATTAAAGAAGCATTTAGAGATTATCAAAATCGAGTGAAAACAGACATAACCACTCTTGAGATTGTGAATTAAGAAAGGCTGTCTGAAGGGGTAACGGGGAGGGATCAAAAGTGAATTCAAAAAAAATATTGTTCATTGCACTTCTTTTACAGGTTGGTTTAGCGACTTCGGTGCACACGCAGGATCTCAAAGATGAGCTTGATGCTTTAGAGGCCCCCCAAGAAGAAGATTTGTCAGGTCTTGACGATGCCGCTCCTGACTCAGGAGCTACTAGCTCTGGAGACGATGCCTTGCCGCCCGACGAAGAGTTGCCTCCCGATGAGCCTCAAGCGGCAGAAGCGCAAAAACCTGCGGCACCTCAAGAAACTGCGCCAGAGCAAGAGCCTCAGGATCAGGTGGCAGAAGAAAATAAGGAAAATCCGGCTGAAGAAAACTTAGATCAAATTTTGGACGAAGAACTTCCTGCCGGGGAGGACATCGAACAGGCTGAGTCGCTACCACAAGAGTCTACAACGCCAGCTCCGTCACCTGCACCCACCGATGCTTTAACTGGCGTGCCCGACGAAAAAGCGGCAAAAGTGACTTCGATTCAGTTTAGACAGCTCAAAGATAGAGTTCGTTTGATAGTTAAAGCTGAACGAAGTTTAGATTTCGAAAAAGTCGCTCGGCCAGATCGTAAGCAGGTGGTGATTGAACTAAGAAATGTGGAATTTGCGAAATCAACATTGTCCAGAGTTCTAGATACAGGCGAATTCGATGGACCAGTGGCTTTAGTGCAACCCTTCAAATCAAAAGTCGGAGCACTTCCAAGTATCAAAATACTTTTCCAGCTCAGACGAAATGTAGATCCCAAGGTAAACCGAAGTGGTTCAGATCTTTATGTCGATTTCATGTTGCAAGGAGGAGTTGGCGCGAATCGTTTGTTTAAAGAGGATTCAACAGAACAAGCTCCCACTTTTCCTGAAACATTTTTAGCGGTCGATGGTAAAGCTAGGTACAATGGCAAAAAGATTTCGTTGAACGTCAAAGATGCAGAGTTAACAGATGTTCTTTCTTTGATTTCTAAAGTGTCCAATAAGAATTTTGTTTTGGGTGAAGCAATTCAGAAAAAAGTGACACTATCGGTGAAAGACACGCCTTGGGATCAAATTCTTGCAATTCTTTTAGTTAACAACCGTTTGGGTTATCAAAAGGTCGGTAACGTGTATCGAATACTTCAGGCTGACCAGATTAAAACAGAAATGGCTGACATCGCTAAATCTTACGAAGCTAGATCTGACGTATTACCTTTGGAAACTCGTTTAATTCCTATTAACTACGCTCGTGCTAACGATCTGCAAACAAACATTAAAGATTTGCAAAGTAAGCGCGGCAAACTCTCGGTTGATGCTCGTACAAACTCGTTGGTGGTTACGGATACTTCCGAGAATTTAGATAAAATTCTCACTTATATTCAGTCCATCGATAAGCAAGCGGCTCTTGTCGAGATTCAGGCTCGAATTGTTGAAGCACGCGAAAACTTTGTGCGCCAAATGAATCTTGATTGGACTGCGGGACCTGTTCCGGGCGGCAATTTATCGGGTTCTCAAATCAGTTTGAACGATAACGTGGCATCAGTGGCGGGCGGCGGAAACGTAAATCTCAGGCTGGGAAGTCTGGGTTCGCTAGGAGCCCTCAACACAATTTTGGGTGTTGCAGAACAAGAAGATCAAGTCAAAGTTATCGCTAGTCCACGAGTGGTAGTCCTCGATAATCGTACGGCGACAATTTCTAGAGGCGATCAATTCAACCGCGTGAGTCCACCGAATTCTGAGGGTGTATCTCAGTTAACAAGTATCAATGCGAATTTGCAGTTATCAGTCACACCTCAGGTGACAGCAGACGGCTTTGTGTTGTTGAACGTAAATTTTTCGCGAGACACTCCCGACGAAACAATTTCCGATGGATCTGCTATTACAACTCGTTCGGCTAGAACCGAAATGCTTGTAGAGAGTGGAAAAACCGGAGTCATCGGTGGAATCTATGTGGTCGACAAAAACTCGGGCACACGAGGATGGCCTTTGTTGAAAAATCTACCTATTCTTGGAACTCTTTTTACAAACGAAAAAACGGTTTCCAATCGTATGAGTGAATTGTTGATGTTTATTTCTCCAAAAATTCTAAACTCAGATAAAGCGTTTTTGGCCTACAAAGAGGCGAACCCCGATTCTCAGGCAAAAACTAAGGCGGCAAACCAAGTGAACTCCGGGGAACTCGACGAAGAGCTAAACGAAGCAGCATTTTAGTGGAGTAAGTGTCAGGCATTTGACTCGATGAGTTTGTTAAAAAACGAGTAGAATAACTTGTGAGGGATAAAAATGGTACTTTGGATACTTCAGATGCTTCTGAACATTGTTTTGGGCTATTTTGCGTTTATGTGGCTCATTTCGAAAAAAAGAATTTTTTGGCTCGAGGCCCAAGTAGAAATGCTTGCTCAATCATTGGATCAGCTTTCTAAAAAGCAGAGTTCGGCTTCGACACCTGCTGCTGCAGAAAACCCAATTCAAACTCAAAATCAAAAATCGACTAGCCAAGATCGAGGTCAGTTGATCGAGAAATTCATGCAGAATGATCCTCGAAAAAATCTCCGTCCCAACGCCGACGCCTATGATCGAGCCGATCAGTTGCTAAGTCGGGGTGTTGATCTAAAAGAAGTTGCAAAACAAACAGGTCTTTCTATGGCTGAGTTGCAACTTATGGGCAAAGTATCAGCCCGAGTTCAGTAGTTAAATTGTTGTATTTGTTAAGATAAATTCTTGCCGAGCGATGGTCTTGCATTGGAGTAAAAACTGACTTAGAAAAATTTTTAACCTTTTTTAGTGGCTTTGTGTCATTACAACACGGGCCGTAAAGGGGGGAGTTTTTGTTTGACACCTAGAGCGACGGTTGACTAGACGCATCAAGATATATGCAACTTTTTGGTTATAACATCACAGATACGGAAGTCCTCGTAATTGGGGTCATTATTTTAGGTTCGGCCCTTTTTGAAGCAGGGCCGAAGTTGCTAAATTTTATTAAAAACAGGAGGCAAAAAAAGTCCTAGAGACTTAAAAAATTTTGATGGTAGAACACTTGCGATAGGGCCTCGCGTAAAGGTAGATATTTAGTCCGTGAACGACGCGATAGGTCTTTTAAGGAGACTTGAAGCGTCAAAAAAGCGAGAAGGTTATCGGAGTGAAATTGATTTAGGAGAATATCCTAGAAGGGGGATCAAAATGAACGAAGGAAGAAACATGGAAGCAAACTCAAATAACACAAACAATGTACAAAATGCTGTTGTGGGCCAACAAGCAGGTCCCCAAACGACCTACACTAACGAAAGTGGAAAAGTTGTTAAGGTTATCAAAAGGTATCAGAACCGAAAATTATACGATACCCACCAGAGCTGCTATGTGACCCTCGATGAAATTGCTGAAATGATTATGCGAGGCGAAGAAGTTGCTGTTGTTGATAACAGAAGCAAAAAAGATATCACCTCTAGCACTTTGACACAGATCATTTTTGAAAAACAAAAAAGAAGCAAAGTTGCTATTCCAGTTTCAACATTAAGAGACATCATTCAAATGGGTGGTGGAACTTTTTCGGGCTTTTTAACGAAGTCTGCAGAATCTGGTAACAGCGTACTTGCGAAAGCTAAAGCTGATTTGGATAGAGCTTTTTCGAGAACAGAAAACCTCAGAGGTGCTTTCCAAATTACTCAGAAAGCTGCTGAAGATCTCAAGAGAGCTATCGACGAAAAAGCTCAGAATCCTGGTTCTAGCCGAGAAGTTTTAAATGCGGCTCAGAACCAACTTCAAAACTTGAGCAGCCAGCTAAACAACATTGAAAAGCTTATCGAAGCTGTAGAAGCTAGATCAGGTAACGCTTAGTTTTAAGTAAGTTATTATTTGCCCAATAAAAAAGGGTTCCAAGGCACTAAGCCTTGGAACCCTTTTTTTTATGCTGAATCGGGGGATTTCAGATTTTCAATGGATTGATTAGTAAAACAAGGCTTCAAAGCCGAACTGAATTAAGTAATCAGGTCTATTGTAGCTATTGCTCGATGCAGGTGAGCGACTCGTTAAAATATCTGAAAAGAGTGCTCTTTGAGAATAATAATACGGTGAGCTTTTTGCTCTTTGAGTTTCGTTCAAGATTCTATTCTTAAGTTGTACAAAAAACACCGAGCGATGGTCGGCCGCTTTAGTGTTTTGGTGAATCTCGAAATTCAGAGAATCACTAGAGTCACTGCCTAGGGTTTTGTGGAAAGTGAGTTTAAAGGGAGATTCTGGAATTCCAATCTGAATAGATGGGCCAGTAAAATCCCAAAAAACATTTCCCCAGATAAAAGGCGCCTCAAAATGAGGTGTTTTTGAAAAAACAAAGTTGTGTAGTACCGGGCCTAGATCAAGAACTAAACCGGCTTCCTCTAACATCATTTCTTTAAAAAGGACTTTGTGATCCGAAAAAAACAAAGTGTCAGTAGGTTGTGTGAAAGAGTCTAACTCCATTGAGGCGGGTTTTCTAAAATGTGTTTGGCTGGGCAAATCGTTCTTTAGTAATCCAATCGCTGCTATCAGAACTAGAAGCCCTTTGTTGTTTTTTAAAAAACGCATTTTGCCTATGACCTTCTGTGGATTCGTGTTTTTAAACAATTAGTTGTGTTTAATGGTTTCTTTAATTTCGTTTTCGATTGCAGCTTTGTGAGATTCTGTTTCTTCAATAATTTGCTCTAGGTCGTGCGCTACTTTTGAGTTTGCATTTAAGTAAGTCTCTTTGGTTGAAGAAATGAAGTTCTTAATTAAATGACTTAATTCTAACTCCGACTGCTTAAGGTGTTCTCTAGAAATTGAAAGTCTCTCAGCAAACCAGATTTTCAATTCAGCCCAGTTTTTGGCTTCAGTGTGTTTTTTTATAGCTTCCAACATTTCTTCGGTAGCAGTGATTTTTGCTACGGCACCACTACTTAAGTCAAACTGCAGAACTTTGTTGGAGTTTTCATGAGTGATAATAAGACTAGTTTCGGTATGCGCAACATGAAACTTTGAGTTTTCTAATTTGCTAATTTCCTTTATGTCCTGACTTATTTTTTCAAGAGAATCATTTAAGTGGGCAGTCTTGTTTGTTGCGAATTCTTTGGCCTTATCCATCTGCGCGACTATGCGATCACGATCGTTGTTAAGTTTCTGCTTGGCATTGCTAAGTTTTGACTGGAGAGATTCTTTTTTCTGTTCCAGGTTATCTTTTGTGTTGTTAAATCTTGTCTTAATTGCACTTATTTTGCTGCTCAATTTTGACTTTACGTTATTTTTTGTTTGATTGGAGGGTTTGGGGTCCTGCTTGTTGCTGTTTGAGTTCTGCGTAATTTTGGGGTCCTGAAGTTTGCTTGTGTATCTGACTTCACGTTGTGCTTTGATTCTGTTTTTAATGTTTTCAAACTGAATGTTGGAAGAAGGTTCACTGGCTAGCTCTCTTTTGTGTGATTCACCTGAGTGATTAATGATAAGTAAAGAGAAAGCTCCAAGAGTTGCTACGCATAATGTAGTTATAATGGTTAGTTTTCGTTTGTTGTTTTTCATTTAAAAAGTCCCCCATCGTTAAGAAATCAGTTTGCAAAGAGTGAAAAATGTAAATTTGTTAGGAGTTGTTAAGGTGTACCGAGAATATTCCATATATTGTCGAAGAATCTGATTCGTCTGGCATCAGTTCAACGCGTATAAGTTCAGATTCCTCAGAGATAAACCACCAATCAATATAAGAACCGTAGGAGTCATCTTTAACGAGTTGAAAATCATTCTCCAAAAATCTGAGCGTCAGAGTTTCGGTGTTAAAAGGAACATTTTCGCCATTTCGAAAAACTAAATTGTAGATGTTCTCGGAATTGGTACTTTCAAAAACAACGAATTCCTCTAAATCTGGTTCGATGTTTTGATTGATGATGTTGCTGATTAATGATTCAGCATTTGAATTTGTAGTGTTTGATTCAAAACTTAATTGTTCTCCGATAGCCTCTGAAATCCCTTTTATAGCTTCGCGGGACTCAATGGCGCCATTTTTAAGGCTTTTAAATAAGGCGTGGAGTCTTGGGCCTGATTCAATTGTGTGCTTATGTTTAAAGGAGCAAGCGTTAAGCCCTAATATTGTCGAGATAGCTAGAATTAGACTGGTTTTCTGAAGCAAATTGGACCGACCCGAATAAGCAAATAGACTTAGCATTTGAATGCCCCCCTAAGCCTATTATGTGCAAGACTAGGGCCATGTTAAGACGGGGGCTTAATCTATTGTAAAACCTCGTTTATTAAGAAAATGTTAAGGTCGGTTCGGTGTAAACAACTTAGACAAGTGTTAACGGGATGCTCGATTAGGTTCGTAAATCTAAGTGTTTAATAAATTACTTTAGCTCCCAACGTTTGTACTTTAAAATTAGCTTTTTTGTATCAAAGTCATATCGAAGGTCGGTAAAAATGGAGTCATTCTTATCGTTCAACAAAATAGTCTTTAGATAGCTCATTAAAAACGATCTATACGTGGGCGATTCAAAGCCATTTATGGGTGAAGTCAGTCGGAACTCGGGGTCGTTTATATCAATGCTTAGAGTCCCAATTTCGGATTTAAAAAACGGTTCAAGCTGAGGAATAGGGCTTAAAACCGTGTATGAAAAATTTGCCACGGGAATGTTTTTTGTTGTGGGACTTGGAAAGACATCAAGTTGTTCGCGAGTAGGCGATTCCAGTAAGCCCCTTTCGTGGTCAACAAGAACTGTGCCATCAAGTTCAGTGAGTATTTTCTCAAAGATTTGTTCGATATATTCTTGTGGCTGAAAATAAGGACTTTTTAATCCGTAGAACAAATCAGAATTCCAATAAAATGTTCCTTTAATTGTTTGAGTCACATACAAGCTCGCAGGGTTCTGGCTGAGTTCTGATTTGAATTGTCTCGAAATTTCGAAATTGTCATCTTCATAATTTGTGTTTTGGTGCCAATTGCTAAGTCTTAGGATTTCGTGAAAAACCAACCACTCCATGTTTTTTGTTTGATTCAGTCGTATGCCGGTCCAGGCTTGTTGATTTAATTCTAAAACCCCATCTTCAAGATTGAGTCTGGCAAACGACTCAGATCCGTAATTGTCAGAAAACTCATTGGGAGGACTCGTTAAAACTCTGAGGTGACTCTTTTTTAATACGGATTGTAAGTCAGTTGGATCAATTTTGTTCCTAGATAAAATTGTTTTCCCAGAGTCAGTGTGTGTTAGCCAGTTCACCACGAATTGCCCGCGGTCCAAAAAGAATTCGGTGATTGGGTCGCCACCATTGCCAATCACAGAGCCGCCACCTTTTTTAGGTGCTGGCAAACTTTGGGCAACACAAAGGGGTGCAAAAAGTATCGAGAGTACAAGCGGAATATATTTCATGGGTTTTTCCTCTTTTCTTTTGATTGCAAATAAAACAACTGCAAGCCAAGGCAATATACCTGGCTGTTTTGGGAGTCCGTTTGAAAGCGATTAAAAAAATCTTTCTTAAAGGCTTCAATCATTTCGATAGCTTTGGGAACTTGCTTTACATTTATGGGTAGTACCACGGTTCCAAATGTACGTTTATCTATGGGTTGTCTTTGAATTTCCTGAATAGCTTTGTTCATAAACGAAGTGTGTAAATTACGAACAGCCTTAGAGGGCAGGGTGCCACCCGCTTTGTTGATTCTTTGAGCGGGTTTGATGAGTCCGATGTTGGTTCGTTTTACAAGTGAAACTTTTATAAGGCGCTCTATGCACTGGCTCACAATATTTTCAGTGAGCTCAAGTTCAAAAGCAATCGCTTTTAGGTCGGTAGTAACAGAGTTATTTCTTAAATATTCGAGAACAGAAAAGTGCTGCCAATCGGCAATTTCGTTGAGTGCCGACTCGGTCACAGCATGTGTTTGGGTGGTTAGATAATCACGAATAAGCAATTTAGCTTTGGCTTTTGTTTTTGGGCTTCGACTATGTTTGGCTTTGACGTCTAACAAAAAACGGAAGGCCTCATCTGGGTTAAGTCCTAATTTACTGACTATCGATTCGGCACGATTGGGGGAGACTCCGTATTTTCCGGATCTGAGTTCCGATAGCTGCGACACCGAAATGCTTAAATCTCTGGCAAAGGCTCTAAGGGAATAAGAGGGGTTGGCCAGTCTTCTTTGCTGAAATCTTGATTCGAGGACGTCTAAATAAGAGGGAAATTCTGTAACCATCCACGAACCGAATTACAGAATATAGGGGTTGGATGCAACGAAAATACCGAACACGGTGTTCGGTGTGCCCGCAAAAGTGACGACTTTGGCTGAAGCTGATAAAAAGACCCCTATGTCATTGAGTTTCCTAGAGAGTCTTAAAAAAGATTGGGATCCTGTCCAAAAGTGGATGGCTTTAATTCAAGATGAGAAATTTAAAAAAGCTCCTTTTGCAGTACAGAATCAGTGTTTTCAGGAAGTTTATAAAAACTGGATAAGCGATAAAAACCAAGCGCCACCACCGGCCTGGGTGCCAAGCCAAGAAGATATTCAAAATTCCAATATTCAAAATTTTTCAAAAAGAGTTGGAATTACTAACAGTCAAAACTTGCACGACTGGAGCGTTAAAAATCGCCTGTTGTTTTGGAATGAAGTTATTTCGGTCCTTGGTATAAAATTCCACAAACCTTTTGAGTCAATTATGGGAGCTTCAGCGCAAGAAACATCTCCGCAATGGCTGCCAGGCGCAAAAATGAATATTGCAGAAAGTTGTTTCACGGCCAAACCCAATCAAGCGGCATTGGTGTTTCAAAAAGAAAACGGTCAAACTCTGGTAACGAGTTACAAAGAACTCAAAGAGAAATCCCTCCGTGTGGCTTCGGCCTTGCGGGCTTTTGGGGTTAAAAAAGGTGAGGCTGTTGCCATTGATATGCCAATGACAGAATTGGCCGTTGAAATCTATTTGGGAATTATTTTGTCGGGTGCAGCAGTGGTGTCTATTGCCGACAGTTTTGCTCCTGACGAAATCGCAACACGAATTAGAATTTCTAAAGCGGTTTTAATATTTACACAGGATCATATAACTCGGTCAGGAAAATCTCTCCCCCTATATTCTAAAGTATGTGAAGCCACTACAATTCCTGCGATCGTTGTAAAAACTCTAGGTGAATCCCTGAGTTTGCGATCGCAAGACACAGATTATTTATCGTTTTTAAAACAAGCCTCCGGCGAACTCATAGAGTCTTGCTCGCCCATGGAAGCTGTTAACATTCTGTTTTCATCGGGCACCACAGGCGATCCGAAAGCCATAGTTTGGAATCACACAACGCCAATAAAGTGCGGGTCCGATGGGTATTTTCATCACGACATTCACGAGGGCGATGTTGTGGCATGGCCAACCAACTTGGGTTGGATGATGGGGCCATGGCTTTTGTTTGCGACATTTCTAAACAAAGGCACCGTGGCGATTTATGAGGGCGCTCCGTTGGGTCGAGATTTTGGTGAATTTGTAGTGCGCCAAAAAGTTACAGTGCTGGGTCTTGTTCCGAGTATTGTAAAAGCCTGGAGAAATTCAAATTGTATGGAGGGTTTAGACTGGTCCAGTCTTAAGTTGTTTAGCTCCACTGGCGAGTGTTCGAACACCGAAGATTATTTGTACTTAA
>JACCDO010272701.1_pt1 | contig 10440 bp, 3 predicted proteins | sample 7446101 | NCBI WGS metagenome assembly JACCDO01 (sample SAMN15323440, study PRJNA562643) | freshwater metagenome | isolation source: river surface water | place: USA:Blue River Watershed | collected 2017-08-16
AGATGGGATTACCCATCTGCCAAGATCTGGTGTCCGCCCTGAAAGAGTTTTTCCAGATAATCATTGAATTCAGACACTGCTGGATCTATCAAAACTCATCAAGTCAAGTGTAACGTAACGGAAAGAATGAAATTCGTTAAAGTGGAAATGGCTCCATTTTAGGTTCTGGCATGTTAAGTATTAATTACCACGTAAATATATTTCTAATTGATTACCGGTTATCTATATAACCCTAACCTACCACAAAATTTACACATAGACAAAGAAACAAGTGGGATCAGATCCCAGGGCTTCGAATCGCTCCATCTCATTGCCCATAGCACAATATATAATTTATCTTCTGTTTCAGTCTTCATTAACATATTCTCTTTGCACTATTCGATAACATAAAATTCTGGCGGAGGCTCCCAGTGCGACTGTCCTGAAGTTATATTGACCCAAAAATCTCTATTTTCCCCATCGGTCTGCCTCACCCATTGCCCATCTGCTGTGCTGAGTATCGGCGGCTCCCAAGAAGACTGACCTGTTCGCATATTATAATAATAAGGATTGCCTGATTCATCTGTGCCATATATCCAACCCTGTCCATAGTGTGTGTGTGCGGCTGCAGCAGTCAGCGGCACGTGTTCATCAACAACTGGTCTATCTTCAGCATATGTAAATCCTGCGGATTCCTGCATTCTATCATCATGCTGCATATCATATGCCACTGCAGAAGTCGTGCTACGCGGCTCACGATCACGGGGCAATGCATCTTCTGCGGTCTCCTGATTCGCTTCGCTTGCTGCGTCATACTCGCTATAAGCGTCCATTAACAGCCATGCAAACGCTCTTCGCAAGCGGGTATACCGATCATATAATGCAGCCAATCGTTCTTTACCCAGTCGTTGCACTGTAGCCCGTTGACGTCGTCTTGATAGAAATCTCCATGAGGAAGCTTTTGATACCGCAGGTGCAAGAAGTGCCACAGCCCTGGCTAAACCTTTTTGTTTATGCTGTATAGAGATATTAGCGATTACAGCTGATCGCAAACGGCCAAGCAATTCGCTCTTTTGAGTCGCTTCACGCTTTTCACGGGATAACTGCCGCCGCTGCAAGTCTGTCGTACGCTCTGACAACCACCACGCTTGTGGACAAGAACCCACACGGGCTCGGGCGAGGGACCCCAAACCCATCAACACAGGGGTATTGAAAGACAGTGGTAATGCAAAGCTTTGCTGTAAGCTGACTAGCGGTAGACCGGCATGCTCAGAAGGCGGGACAATTGTTGGCGACTGGTTATTCAATATCACTTGAGCTACTGGCAAAACTACAGGATCTGATACCCTTCCCACCATCCTAGGGCTGTCTTGACTCATACTGCCATTGGTGACATCGATATCACAGGGCTCCTGGTAACTGTAATCCTCATCGTCCGAGGTACACACGACCTCCTGCTCTTCCGCAGTTTCTACAAAGACTTTATGTCGCAGATTCAAAGACATATGGATAGGTTGCAGAGAAGATGTCTGCAAGACTGAAGTTTCGGGCGTATCTGCGGTATCCTTTAATGAATATCCCGCATCGCTGTTCTCAACCACACGACCTGCACTCTCGATACTTTTAGTCACGCGCTCGATAGGATTAATACTACTATCATTACCAATATTGTTTTGATAAGTACCTAACTCGCTATTCGTCGAAAGAGGAAGGCCTAAACGAGCGCGCATCATTTGTAGCACCTTGTCGATACGAGGCGTTTGGGTTTCAATGCTTGATTTTTCTGAAGTTGATATCGGAATGCAGGAAGCAGAATTAATGTTTGAAGATACATACTCATCCGAATACTGATAACTTGAATGCTGAATACCAGCTTTTATCGTTTGTGAAGTCAAAGACATTTGCGCAACGACGTCATTTAAATCTGCTCTGTGCCGCTGGGCGTGCGCGTCGAATATTTGCTTTTGTTCCAAGCTTGCTGCACGAGGTGCATCTTTCGAAGGTCTAGCTTCTTCTTCATCATCAATATAGGGTAATCCCGGAATCACAATATGGTCTCGTCGTTTGGAACGTATGATATCTTTGCTTTGATTTTGCCGAGGCGGCTTACTCAACATGCTGCGTCTTTGCAACATCAATATTTAAGCAAAATTCACACCTATGTGAGATCTGCGGTAAATAAAAATGTCACAACAATAATGAGTCACGTTTTCCCAAAGGAACTTTCCTTTAAAAATACTTTGCCTCTCTAAAAAACCCAGAAATTTCGAAAGAAAATATTTCTAGGACAAGAGCGCAAAATGTCTTTCGGCTGGGCGAATCTCACTAGCTTGGCTTCAAATTTGGCCGAAAAGGGAGCTTCTATTCTCGCGGAATTGGATGAACGCATAGAAGGAGATGAAATTGAGGACGCTGATACTGATGCAAGCAAAGCCAAAGAGTATGGCGACAAGCATACAGATGACATCGATGCTGAGATCTCATCTTGGCCTACCACTCACAGTGCACAGCATGATGACAATGACCCAGAATCGTTACAAGAGCAATTATATATACTAGGCAGCAAGAAGCGCGATCCTGTGAATCGCACTCGTGACATTCAAGCACTTAGCGCACAATTAGAAGAGGTTAAAGCCATGCGAGAAGACCTTAAAACTGACCTAAATAATCATATGCAGAAGCTTAATGATGAAATGACAGGAGCTATTGCTAGTCTTAACAGCAAGGATGCTGGTAAGAGTACTGAAGCAGTTAGTGCTGGCGCTGTAACTACAGATGCAGCATTGCTTGCGCGCGCGCAGCGAGCGGAAGAACGACTGGGATCAGCAGAAGCAGCGCTTTCCAAAATGCGAGAGATTATGATCACAACGCGCGATGAAGTGGCGGCAGCGCGCAAGTCCCAAGAACAGATGTCTGCCCTACAGGCAGATATACGAGCGATCACAAAAGAAAAAGAACACGCAGAACTCGCATTGCGTAACATCACACAGATGCAAAGTGCAGAAAGAGAAGAGCTTATGCAGCAAGTGCAGGATTTGCAGTCCAAAGTAGCGAGCGAGAGACAGTACGCGATAACCAAAGTCGACGAGGTCAAGGCGTTGAAATTACAAGTAGGGGAGCACCTTGCCGCGCTCGAAATACTACAGCAATCGACAGCGACTGCTTCAAAGGCAACTACTGGCATCACAGGGGAAGCAGAGCAGATAGCGCAGATGACTGCTCAACTCGATGAAAGGCACATCAAATTCGCGCTTCAGGAAGAGGTACTCGCTGGAACACGCGAACAGTTGGATGCGTACATAAAATCATCTGCAGAAGCAGCGCGTGGCCAGGAACAAGCACAAAGCATGCTAATCCAGCAACAGGAATTGAATACAGCATCACAACAATTACAGCAACAAATTCAAGCAGAGCTGGACAAATCCGTCATGATCGTCAACGAATTGCGAGTGCAACTAAGTAGCGCAGAAAGCAATCAACAAGCCTCCCAACAACAATTATCAACTTTCCAATTGCATGAAAAGAGCTTGGTGCAACAGATCAGTAACTTACGTCTTTCCGCTGAAGCCGCGCAAGAGCGTGCGCAGCTCGCTGAAACAATGGCTGCTGCGGAGAAGGCAGCCGCAGAAAAGCAAGTTGCACACATTACAGCGATTTCACAGCAAGAATTGCAAAATTTGCAAACTCAAGTAAACTTTTTAAAAGCGCAAAATGATGATTGGGAAGAGGCTGCGACAGAGGTGAGAGAGCAGCATGCGTTACAAGCCCAACAAACGCTGCAGGAAATGAATGCACGTGTTGCAGAGGCTGTGGAACAAGCTCGAGTTGCTGCGGAAGCAGCACAGAACCAATACCGCAAGGACATCAGTGCTCGCGAGGATGAAATTGCGAGCTTAGAGCAGCGCGTGCGGGATTATTTTTCCTCTCAAGGCAATGCGTCACAGACTTTTACAGAAGAATTGCAAGCGAAGGAAGCATTGTTGTCCAATGCGCATGCAGAGACAGTACAGGAAAGACATCGCGCAGAGATTGCAGAAGGTTCTTTGGCAGAAAAAGATCGGGCACATACTCAAGAGCTTGCAGTACGTGCTGCTGCTCTTCGAGCACTGACCGAGGAACATCAAGCGGAATTGCACCATCGTGACACAGCGCTGTCCACTATGCAAGCCAATTTGTTACAAGTTAAAGCGGAAACTGAGCGTAATGAGAAAAATGCAATGACAGAGATGCAGCAGCTAAAAGAGACTTTAAGCGCATGTCAAAAGCAACTTGATCACGTGCAACATCAGTCGTCCGTTCAGAAGGAGCAGCATGCGGCTGCGCTGGCTGAACAGCAAGCGGCAGTAGTGAGTGCTCATGCAGCCCAACAACAAACTCTACAGCAGCTGCAGCAACAGCATCAAGCACACGAAGAGGTGAACCAACAGCTTCATCAGATCCAGGAGCAATATGGAGCACTGCAAGACAAGTTGAATGACTTAACCCGCACAGGCGATGCGACAGTTCAAAAGTTGGAGCACCAACTAGCCCGATATGCAGAGCATATCAAGGATCTTGAAGCAAAGAATGCACCGTTGCTTGCTGATATTGCTTGCAAAGAGGAGCGTCTGCGCCAATTGGAAGCCGATTTGTCGGGTGGAAACGACCAGGCGTCGTCTCTGCAGGCCGCGCTTACAGAGCTGCGCATTGCACAAGAAGCTGAGCGCCAACAAACTCTACAGGACAAACAGGCATTACAAACGCAATTAAGGCGAACCACTGAGGATGCGCATCTCGAGCTACATGCAGTGCAAGCACAGGCTGCAGAGCGCGAAAGCGACTTACGCAGTAAATTGACTCTGGCTGAATCGTATCAGAAAGAGCTTACAGAAGAACTCCGCATTGCAGGGATTAATCACACTACAGCTCTTAATGCAGCGGAGCAAAAGTATGCACATCTACTTGATGTGTCGCAGCAGAATGCCGCCGAGCAATCAGCGACGCAGGCGAGTCGTGCGGCAGCATCACAACAAATTATGGAACTCGAACAACGGCTGGTGCATCAGGAGCAAGAATATGCAGCTCGAATCGAAGCGATGGAAGTAGATGCACAAGATCGCATTGTGGATAATGCAGCTTTGCGGGAGCAAATAAGGATAACAGAAACCGAGCTTACGGAGACGAAGAACAGATTGAAAACAGAGGGCGCAGAGCTTGCCCGGCTGGCGCAGTTGCAGGTTCATAGCCAAGAAGAGCATAGCGTTGCACTAGCACGCGCTCAAGATGAGATAAGATTACTAAAAGAGCAGCTCTTAGAGTCGCACCGACGAATCGAGGCAGCAGCTGCACTACAATTAAAACTGCAAGAGCAATCGGGAGTGCTTGCCGACACAGAAATCCAACTACAAAAAGCTCTTACTGCTGCCTCTGTTGCAACAGAACTTCGCATCCGAGCGGAAGATGCAGAAGAGCAACTAGCGAGACTGCAACAGAAGAAAGGCAAGGATTTGGACGCCTTGAAAGCGCAAAACGCTTTGGTGGCCGCCTTAAAGACGCAGCTCGCCGAAGCGCAGGAGGCACGAACAGAGGCGGAAGAGAATTTGAATGCTGCACAACAGCAGTTAGCTGCTGCAATCTCACCCGCTGTCGTAATAGAGATGGAAAAGCGTCTGCAGGAAGAACAAGAGAATTGCCGCAAAATCAAGCTCATGCATGATGCGCTACAATCCCAAGTAGAGCATAGTGCCGCAACGCACGGAGGTTATGCGCAAGGTAATGAAATTGCTATAGCACAAGCTCGCTCAGAGCTTGCACAAGCAAAAGAGCAATTAACAAGTCTGCTTGACCAATCTGTGCATTCTGCGAACCGAGAGATCGAGGCTGAGCGCACGATTGCGAGCTTGCGGGCTGAGCTAGTTAGTGAAAGGCAAGGGGCAGAGGCAGCTGCTACTCAGAACAGGCAGTATTTGCAGCGCCTAGAAGCTGAGCGTGCACGTTTGGAAAACGAATTACATGATTTTAATACGGGACCAGCTCGAACTCCTTTACACGTATCTGGCTCACGCCAACGCGTGGCAGGCAGCGCTGGCTCAGCTGCAGCAGGCAACGCTAGCCCATATAGTGGAGGCGCTAGTGATGTCGAAGCCGGGTTATTGGGCGATCCTGATGATATTGACGAGCACCGTAAACAAGGAGATCCTATTCCTGCCGTTATCAACACGCTGTGGAGAACAGCTGCAAAGTATCCTGTACTTCATTACATTGGTGAGACACCCCCACGTTTGGGGCCGCTAGGTCGATTTTTAGCAGGTTATATTGTTGTGGTTCACTTATTGCTGCTACTGGGAATTATTTAATGGGATGTGGGAAGGCATCTGCAGGATGCGTCCAAAATTAGAGTAGAATTGTATTTTTGAGCACTTCACATAAATTAATGGTAATACACACAAAAAGCGAACACAACTTATATTCCCAATATCTAATACATAAATTTATCACGCGATTTCATCCAGCCAGTCTACAAGAGCATCAATACATTCAGAATGGGAGACAGATGCCCTGAAAACCTGAGACGGTTTACCCGACAAGCGCAGTAGCGCGCGTTCATGCTCGTCTTCGCTCAGTCCACATAAATGCAGCAGAGTCTTCTCAATGGGACCATTTGGAGCCCCTAATAAGAGTGTGTCCGCATCAGATAAGACGACGAACATTGGCACTGCACGCGGCTCCAGCACCACTCCCTCCGCAGTCGTAATGCCCTTTAAGTCTTCCACCGCCTGTGCGGCAGACCTAGCAACATGCGTATTTGAGACATGTGTACTCTGAGCATTAGAAGCTTGATGCATATAAAGCTGGCGCAATCGATTTATTGATTGTAAGGTGTGTTCCCCTTCCTGCGGCAGAGGATTCAGCAGAGCCAAGCCAGACAACGAAAACGATTCTAGGAATTTAAAAGCACCCAAGGTAGCAACGCTATCTGCAATCATCAAAGGTGGCGTCATTTGAGCAGTGGCAATAACTTGTTGATAAAAATGTCCTATTTTCTCGGTATCGCCGAATCCTTGCGGGAAAGGACAAACCAAGCCGCTGAACCCTCTCTCCTGCAGCGACTGCACCAAAGGCTGCCATACTACTGGTGGCATGCCTTCTCCCGACGCAATGAACACCGGAGTAGGTCTCTCACGCACAATGCATCCCGCTTTGTCTACCGACACTGGTTGAAAGCTAATCACAGCAGCAGGATCTGCAGTTCTCGAGAAAACTACTGTTGTGACATGACGACTTCGAATCAAGCTTCCGGAGGCAAGACATCGATTTGCACGAGGTATAATGCACGACATTTGTGCAACTAGTGTTTTAAATTCAGCAATTGTAAAGATAGTGATTAAGAAAGAGGTCATAATGATATCGGTCAGATTTGTGTGTCAAAAGTAACTGACTTGATTCTCGACGCAGTTCAAACAAAAATACACACGCTAGCTTTGCCACAATAACATTAAGCACGAGGAAAATTAAAAAATAAGGCATATTATCCAATTCTTAAGGTTTTTGATGGTTGATATATGGTGGCTCAGATCAGTGTAGCTACGAGCTTCATGGAACTCGGAGACACATGCAGGACAGATTGGACGCACCAGTATCCAAACATGCATCTCTATCCATATTTTAAAACATAATCCTGCAGATGCCCTTGTGCAGCCGTCAAGCATTTCTCTTTTTGTTGAATTAATACATCCGAAGATGCACCAATCCATGTGGGGAGAAATACTAGAAAAAGTCCCACAATGGTAACAAGAGCCGTAATGGCCAAGCTACCTTTCGGTTAGGGTTAGAAGTACTCGAAACCGAGTACATCGGTGGCGCTCAAAGAGTTACCTGCGGCAGATCATGTCATTTCAGTCTTCACAGCCACCACATTGGAGAACCTCAATTCTGCTATCAAGAAAATATTTAAAGAAACACGCACAGATATATTCACAATAAATGGACAGATTGAAACAAATATATGGACGCACCAGCACGGGAAATCATTTTGCCATCGCGGAGCGACCCTTACTATTAGAACCAGAAGTGGGACCCCATATAGTGGGCCCGTCTTTGTTTCGAAGTTTGAAGCGAGTGGCCTCTAGCAATTCGCCTTCAATACATTTGAAAGGGGTCCTAAACGAAGATATCTTGTGTATTATTTGAAATAATTTGCACGGTTTTAAACTGTCAGGTCAATAACTGTATATATTTCGTAAAGCGGTTAAATTTGGATTGAATGTCGGACATGTCTTTTGCGTTCCGGCAGAGATCCGGTGCCTTAAGTTGGGAAAGAATTGGAGCATTAAATATTGATGAAATTGTATCGAATTCGAGTCTAGGAGCTTTGCAGGAACTTATTGACATGGTGACTTTCAGTCAGGTGGATGTCATTGATCTTGACCGACCCAAGCCTGCAATGTTGAACCTCATTCATATAAGCCAGCTTATGCTTGAATATCTCCTTTCTTGTCAAGAGCAGCAAGCGTCACGCGTTCGAGCACTATATTATAAATGTATGTCTTTTAAGCAAAAATGCAAAAAAATGGAATCTGCGAACCTAAGAATGCGAGAGGATTTGGACGTTTACCAAAGCGAGTTATCCGTGCTTCGCAAAGTTCTAGACGCAAGTGGAGATACAGCAAAAATATCGGGCGGGCTATCCACAGGAGCTAAAGACGGACCTTCGGACGTGACTGTGCGTAAGGCTGCCCCTCCGCGTGTGCTCCAACCTCCTGTCATACCAATGGTGGAAACCACTGAAGGGAAAAAGTTAGAACGTGGGCAGAAAGATAAGAATTGGGAATCTGCGAAGCCCGCTGTTTCGGATGTAGCGCTAGTTTCTGTCCCTAACCATGAAATAAATGCAGAAGGGGATACTGCTTTGACAGCCACTGTGACCGTTGACGACACCATGAAAGCCTATATCTCTCGCCTGTTGGACCAGCAATGCGAGCTGATCGAGCAAAAAGTGCTCAATAAAGAAAGTGTTCTGCAGCTTCAACTAGAAGCGACTCACAAGAATTGGTCTACCGTGACATCAGCTACACAAGAACAGGTAACATCACTGAAAGAACGCATGGAGTCGTTGTCGGATATGATGCAGAACGCCTTAGCCATATTAAAGCAACAAAAGCAGGAACAAGAACATGCACAAGTTGATGCAGCATCTACAACAGTGTCATCTTCATCGCCTTTTCGTAAAAAAGCTCGTAGTTCTGCGGATCCTGATCAAAGCAGCGGTGGATTGGGGATTTCCGAGCATGATATTCACAGCACAAATGCTTCTGGAAATGCTATTGGAAAACCTGTTTTTCAATGGGGACCTGGAGAGCGATCGCCAACCGTCTTTGACTCGCTTCAAGCGGCAGCGGAGGAAGGTTACAGTGAGGATCAAGCCTATCTACAGGCTATTACACGTAATTCGGAAATGACTAAACGGGAACAGGCACTTGCTTCCAAAGAAGCCGCATTACTAGATCGAGAAAAGCATGTTCATATGATGGAACAAGCCTTGAAAGCATCAAGTATCAAGTTAGAGCGTGAGAAAGATTCCTTAGAGTTAGGTCAGAGACAATTGCAAAATGCTATGTTAAAAGCTTCACCGTCACCTGACCGTCATCGAGAAGTGAACAGTCGCTCAACAGGTACTGATCCAGAGGTCAACGACCTGGATTTCTCGCTTTCGCCGTCTCCTGTAAAGGTGACTACAATGGTTCATACCACTGCAGCAACCACAGCAATAGCGCCGCCTAAAAAAGACAGTCTTGTGTTGCCAAAATCACCAGATGCTGTCACCGAGCCTTTGTCTGCAGATTCTTCATCTGAAGTAAGCACTCCTCAAAATCGGCCACCAAAAAAGCCCCGCTCGCAAACGCCGGGCAGTATAAGTCACATGTCTACAAGCACGACGACCTTGGAGAGCTTGAAAGCAGCAGAAGAGCTGTCTGCCAAGAAGCAGCAGCGCAAGAAAAATGTAGAAATGGGTGCAAAAATCATTAAAGCACGCTTGGGGCAGGCTTCCCGCTACCGCATGAGTCGCGGCTTTCGCAAATGGTTGGGGTACACTGTAGAAGCTCGCGAAGTAGAAAATTACCATCTCCAATTCGAAGCAGAACGTAAGGCAGAAGTAGCCGCGGCGCTACTAGCTCGTGGACGCGAGAAAGAGCGGCAGCTAGCGGAGCAGTTGAAGCTCGAGCGGGAGGAGCTCAAGCGCAAAGATGAGGAGATGCACGCTCGCCTTGAAACAGAGCGCCAGCGAGAAAAGGTGCGCTATGAAGCACTTTTGGCTGAAGCGGAACAAGAGAAACGCGAATTAGAGCGAGAGCGTGCAGAACAGGTTATAGCAGCAAGTGGTGGGGATGTGGTGCAAGCTTTTGTAGTGCCGAAAGTTGTGCCGGATCAAAATGTGCAACCTGTTGTATTGGAACCTGCACCGCAAACGACGGTGGAGCCGAG
>JACCDO010599293.1_pt1 | contig 10439 bp, 5 predicted proteins | sample 7446101 | NCBI WGS metagenome assembly JACCDO01 (sample SAMN15323440, study PRJNA562643) | freshwater metagenome | isolation source: river surface water | place: USA:Blue River Watershed | collected 2017-08-16
CTTGCCAGGCATTGCTGGTGGATCGCTGGGTTTTTCAACAAATGCAGTAATCCTGCGCGAATTATCGATGGCCATCACACCAAAGGCGACGGCTTCCTCACGGGGCACTTCAATACAGCCCACTGTGCACTCACCACCCCGCTCAACATGATCCTTAAGCATTAAGGCATAGTCCATCTTGTACACATGATCACCTGCAAGAATCACGATGTACTCGGGGCGGCTTGAACGAATAATGTCAATATTTTGATAAACCGCATCGGCCGTTCCACGGTACCAGTGCTCCTCACCGGTGCGTTGTTGAGCAGGCAGCAGATCAACCATTTCATTGAGTTCGGCCCGCAAAAAGCTCCAACCACGTTGCAAGTGTCTGAGCAAGGAATGGGATTTGTACTGGGTGACCACACCAATACGCCGAATGCCTGAATTCACGCAATTTGAAAGCGCAAAATCAATAATGCGAAACTTCCCGCCAAAATAAACCGCTGGCTTGGCTCGGTTGTCTGTTAACTGCTTAAGACGAGAGCCTCGCCCGCCTGCTAGAACAAGAGCAATCGCTCTTCGAACGAGCATGTGCGGCTGAAGTTGCTTGGCCGATTCGACCACCTTGTTGGAGCTATGCGAAGGATCACTTAATTTACTGAGGCTCATAATCCTTGACTCCGTCTTAAGGGTGATGCACGGCTATTAGTGCGGGCGATAGCTTATGAGAATCCCTGAGTTGAAAGCCAAACAACCGACCATCCTGCTAGGCTGATCTTCGAGTCCTTGTCCACTGATCGACCTTTGACAAAGGTGCTACTGAGATGTGTCGCTCGATGACTCATCGCCGGCTGATCAGGGTCAACTAAAAGGTCCACTTTAATCGGCTCTTCGCGATCAATGGCCCGGCTGACATGCTGAACGTTCCAACTCACCGGATCGCTAGAATCAATCAACGTGGACCAGTTGCCCTTGCATGCGCCGGGTAGCCTAAACACTGTTGACTGCGGCTGAGCATTCACCAAAATCAGCAGTTCTTGATCGTGTTGCAGCCATAAGCCCAGGGATCGACCCGCTCGGTCGTGCCAGTCCTGATGTCCCATAGCGAGACCATCAACTCGAAACCAGCGTGCCTTCACAGGCCTTTTTTCGTGGGCATTTTCCTCTGCGTCTGCCTCCGCCCACCAAGACGAACTATTGAACAAGCTTGAAAAGCCTGTTCTCAAGGCCATCAATCGTTGACTCAGCCTGAGCACTTGCTCGTCTTGATCCTGCCAACGCAACCAAGCAATCAAGTTATCTTGGCAGTAGGCGTTGTTGTTACCAAACTGGCTGCGCCCCCACTCATCGCCGCTGTGAATCATCAAGGAGCCCAGAGACGCATAAAGGCAGCAAAGCATCGCCGACCGCTTGGAGCACCTCAAGGCATGGATAGAATTATCATGACTTGGACCCTCAAAGCCATGATTAAAAGCCTCCTCAAAAGCATGACCATCACGATTATTCTCGCCGTTGCCGTGGTTATGTCGACTCGAGTAACAGAGTAGATCCCAAAGGGTGAATCCGTCATGGCTTACCAGATAATTGATACTTGCAGCAGGACTCAACTTGACCGACTGAAAACTAGACGAGGATCCCGCAAGGCAGTCGGCTAGCACCGCGATGGGCACAGATTCTGTAATCCAGAACTTACGCATTCCATCCCGATAGCGATCGTTCCATTCCAAAACACGATCGCCAAATAGACCAAGCTGATAACCCTCTGGACCAAGATCCCATGGCTCGGTAATCAGCAGGCATCGGCTCAAGACCGGATCGCTTTGAATGGCAGCCCATAAGCCCTCAGCAGCCGGTCTTGGCTTATCGCTTTTGTCAGCACGCAACAAGCTTGTTGCAAGATCAAATCGAAAGCCGTCTACGCCAAATTCAAGTACCCACTGCCTAAGACTTTGTATCACCCACTGCCAGCTTTGCTGATCAGAAAAATTCAAACTATTGCCACAACCACTCCAGTTTTCGAGCGTGCCATCCTCACGATGACGATAATAAAAGCCCTCGTCAAGTAATCGAAAATGATAGGGTGGCCCATCAGCATCGAGTTCTGCGCTGTGGTTGTAGACCACATCGAGAATCACCTCAAGTCCCTCATGATGTAAGCGATCAATCGTATCGCGTAGCGATCGCCTGCCATCTCGCCATGCCCTTGCTGGATCTAATTCGCGGGTTGCCGCAAGATAGCCTGCATGAGGAGCGCTCCAGGCAAGCACGTTATAACCCCAATAATTCTTAAGGCCAAGCTCAATGAGTCGAGGCTCGTCAATATGCAGACTGATCGGCATCAAGCATAGTGTCGTCACACCGAGCTCACGAAAGTAACGAATTGACGCTTCTTCGGCGAGTGCTTCGATTGACCCACGCAGACCTACCCTGACCGCAGGATTAAGCTGGCTAAAGCCCTTGGGGTGAAGCTCGTAAATCAGACGCCCTCCCCGGATACATCGTTCCATCGCATGGCTACTGGGTAGATCTGTCACCGTCTGTGCAACATATCGATGCGCTTGATACTCCAGAACCCAGCGAGCCATTGGATCGAGTAATACGCTTAACTGACCGGAGGAAGACTCAGGCATCGTATCTGGATTATAAAACCCATAGCAAGTTCCAGGTGCCCAGTCGAGCCCACAAACCGACCAAATTCCACCACTGCAAGCCATCTCAAGTTGCTCAATCACAGATCCTCGAGTCGGGTCGACTCGACAAAGCACGAGGCGCTTTGCTGAAGGAGCAAGCACCGAAACGTCGAGCCCTGAAGGCTTATGCCATGCACCGAGCATTGTCATGCACAGGTACCAGATAGAGCACCGAAAGCGGTGGCAAGTTAATTTCAATACTGTGGCTTTGACCTTGCCAGGCGATCGATTGCTGGGTAAAGGGGCGTGACATAGGCGGTTCTGATTGGTCGTTATCGATCCGATACCCACTGCCGCCAAAGTCTGCATCATCGCTGTTCAAAAGAACTCGCCAACTTAAATCTAAAGGTATGCCAACCCGGTAAGCGGTTCGAGGTGTTGGTGTGAGATTACAAATCACAAGTACAGGGGGTGCAGGCGTTGAAGTATCCGAGAGTTGCTTTTTCAGCCCAGCTTCGCGGAGATAGACGATGATGGAACTTGCGTGATCATCATGACTGATCCAGTGAAATCCTTCAGGGTCGTGATCGCTTAGGTGCAGGCTTGGCCAAAGACGGTATAGATGATTCAGTGTCTTAACGAAATGTTGTAATCCCCGGTGCTCTTTCCTGTCCACGACATACCAGGGCAGGGACTCATCGTGGTTCCACTCTTCGGGACTTCCCCATTCGCCGCCCATGAAAAGCAGCTTTTTGCCTGGATAAGACCACATGAAGGCATATAGGCAGCGGAGATTGGCAAAGCGCTGCCAGGTATCGCCTGGCATTTTTCCCCAAAGGGAGGCTTTTCCATGAACGACTTCATCATGCGATAAAGCCAGCATGAATCGCTCAGAATAGGTATACATAATACCAAATGTTAGATCTTTCTGGTGATGAGAGCGAAACACGGGGTCTCTAGAAAAGTAACGCAACACATCATGCATCCAGCCCATATTCCACTTCCAATCAAAACCTAAACCGCTATCGTGTTTGACAGGATAGCCTTGGGTCGTCACATTAGGAAAGGCGGTTGACTCCTCTGCAATCCTGATTGCCTTTGGTGCAAGCAAACTTAATCGCCGATTCATTTGCTTTAAAAATTCAATCGATTCGAGATTTTCCCTCCCCCCAAATTGGTTTGGAATCCACGCACCTTCTTGACGGCTGTAGTCTCGGTAAAGCATCGACGCAACCGCATCGACCCTTATGCCATCAACGCCATACTGCTCGACCCAAAACAATGCATTCGCCAGCAAATAGTTGGCAACTTCACGCCGTCCCAAATTAAAGATCAGTGTTTGCCAATCGGGATGAAAACCCTCTCTCGGATCAAGGTGCTCATAAAGCGCAGTGCCATCGAATTGGGCGAGTCCGTGTAGGTCATTCGGAAAGTGCGACGGTGTCCAATCGAGAATCACACCGAGCCCTCTTTTATGGGCCGCTTCAACGAAACCTGCAAATTGGGACGGTGTACCGTATCGCGCCGTAGGCGCATAAATTCCGAGTGATTGATAACCCCAAGAGGGATCGTAGGGATGTTCCATGACAGGCAACAACTCGATGTGGGTAAATCCCATCTCCGCGGTGTAATCGACCAGTTCAACCGCTAAGTCATCGTAGCTAAGCCAGCGCCACATATCCCGTTTGCGCCACGAACCCAAGTGAACTTCGTACACACTGATAGGCGCATCATAACCAGTACTTGGCGTGTATGGTTTTGGTTGGACATCAGGATGATAGCCTCTTTGCAAGCCTTCAATCACACTTGCCTGCCCCGGGCGAACTTCGGTACGAAAAGCATAAGGATCAGCCTTGTTGACAACCTTACCGTCGTACTGGCGTACACGAAACTGATAGCGCTGGCCGCGGCTTGCACCCTCAACGAAGCCCAGCCATATACCGCTCGAATCGTCTTTATCTAAAGGATGAGCGTTATCGTCCCAATCGTTGAAATCGCCAATTACCCAGACTGCTTGCGCATTAGGTGCCCATAAGGCAAAGCGTGTGCCGATCTGGTCCCCCATCGTACAGGGATGAGCACCCAAACACTCATAGGGTCTAAAGTGGCTGCCTTCTGACAATAGCCATAAGTCGTAAGAAGAAATATATCGTTCTCGTTCAAGTTCGCTCACGACATAAATCCAATAACGCCGCAACCCCAAGCAGAGAGCCCTATGCGATCGGCCTTGAGTGCTAAGCCGCTTAAGGGTGAGTCGAGAGGCTTGGCCCGCGAGATGTCGGCCTTTAAAAGGCCGAGTTCCCCGGCACTCAAACGCTGAAATTTGCCCGAAAGATTAAAGACACAAAGCAAGGTTTGGTTCTCGCTTTCCCGAAAAAAAGACAAACAGCTTTTGTGTTCCGCGCATAAACGCATGCTTCCGGTTTGTAAGACAGGGATTTGCTTACGCCAAGCGAGCAGCGCCCGATAAAAATTCAGCGTCGAATTAGGGTCGTTTAATTGGCGGTCGACTGCAAGCTTTCGATGACTTTCGCTCAGCGGAAGCCAAGGCCTTTGTTGACCACTTCCAAAGCCAAGATCCGACGCATCACGATGCCATGGCATCGGGGTTCGGCAAGCATCACGACCTTTGAACTCTGGCCACATGCTTATGCCATAGGGGTCTTGCAAGTCCTCAAAAGCGAGTTCGGCGTCTGGCAAACCGAGTTCATCGCCTTGATAAATGCATGGGCTTCCGCGCAAGCACATCTGCAGCGCGGCGATCAATTGCAATTTCGCAAGGCGCTCAAATTCGGGCAGTTGATCGCAGGCCCATCGGCTTGCAACCCGTCCGACGTCATGATTGCTTAGCGCCCAACTTGGCCAGCCATCACCGACGATTGACTCAAATCGATCAAAAGTATGGAACAAAAACCCTGCGTCATGAGCCGGACCAAGCAGATCAAAGCTGTAGGCCATATGCAGCTTGTCATTGCCAGCTGTGTATTCGGCGATTCGTGCCAGCCCATCATCATCACCGATTTCGCCAACCATCGCGCGACTCGGGTATCCATCAAGCAAACGTCTCAGGTCGCGCAAGAACCCCAGGTTCTCAGGTCGACTTTTGTCGAAGCAATGCATCTGAAACATATAAGGATTGAAATCACCTACGCTCAAATCGACTACGCTCGATTGACGATCTCGCGGAGGATTGTCGCGAAGTTGTTGGTCATGGTAATAAAAATTTGCGGTATCAAGTCTTAAACCATCAACGCCCAAATCGAGCCAAAAACGCACGGTTTCAAGCATCGCTTCACGAACCGGTTCGTGATGAAAATTCAAGTCAGGTTGAGAACTTAAAAAGTTATGGAAATAGTACTGAGCTCGGCGTGTATCCCACTGCCATGCACTGCCGCCAAATACCGATAACCAATTGTTGGGCGGCGATCCGTCAGGCCTTGCATCAGCCCAAACATACCAGTCTGCTTTTTCATTCGTGCGGTTTTGTCTGCTCTCGACAAACCATGGGTGCTGATCGGAGCTATGGGAAAGAACTTGATCGATCATGATCTTTAGCCCGAATCGGTGAGCTTCTTTAATTAATTGTTTCGCATCTTGTATAGTTCCGAATATTGGATCGACATCACAATAATCACTGACATCATAGCCAAAGTCCTTCATTGGACTTCGAAAAAATGGCGAAAGCCAAATTGCATCGACGCCCAGTTTTGCAAGGTATTCGAGCCGCGCTGTAATACCTCTGAGATCACCAATCCCATCAGCATTACTATCGGCAAATGAGCGAGGGTAGATCTGGTAAATCACTCCTCCCCGCCACCACGGGTTACCCGATGCCTTTGCAAGGCGATCTGCCTTGCTGTGACTACTTGAGCACTTCATGACGCGTATTCCCATTCAAGGGCTAGCGCCGCACCTTCAAGGGTTGGTAGGACTGGCGTGTCGATAAGCCAGCTTGGAATCGCCGCCAGATACCTCTCAAAACGTCCTTTCCCAACGAAGCGCTGCCTGAAGGCTGAACGCGGTAGAAACTCGCGCATTCGCGGTGCAATACCACCACCGATATAGATGCCGCCAAGCGCACCCAGCGTAAGTGCCAAATTACCCGCCACCGAACCGAGCCAAGCGCAAAAAAGCTCTAGCGCAAGACTTGCCGCACCGCGCTCTTGCTGTAAACCCAATGCCAAGACGTCTGCCGCGCTGTTTAGTGTCGGCTCGACCTTGTCGAATTCGCGATTGAGAAAATAGTGTAAGTCGACAAGACCTGCTCCTGAAAGCACTCTTTCTGCAGAGACATGCCCGTATCGCTGGCTAAAGTATTTAATGACCGAAAACTCAAGTTCCGTCTCCGCCGCTAGGGTGACATGACCACCCTCACCCATGATCGGCACCCATCGCCCAGGAAATCCTGGAGCCCGCAATAGGCCGGAAACGCCTAGGCCGGTGCCCACACCAAGCACACCGATCGGCCCAAGGGCATTGAAATTGCCGGGTCCAAGTGCGATGAAGCTGCTTGCCGGGAGCTGCGGTATCGCGAGCGCCAACGCGGTAAAGTCGTTAAGCACCATCAAACGCTGCAATCCCAGTTCGACGCGAAGCTCTTCGATCGAAAACCGCCAAGCCAGATTCGTCATTGCCACGGAATCGCCGCTCACCGGGCTCGCCACGGCCAAAACAGCTGATTCAGGGGTCGGCAAAACATGTTTGGTCAAATAGTGGCGAAGGCCTTGTGCAATGCCTTGCAATTCGGCGCAAGCCATCACGTAAGTCTCGCTTAGGGGCGCCCCAGGCTTTTCCAGCCAGCCAAACCTGGCGTTTGTGCCTCCGATGTCTCCAATCAGGCGAGGCCAACCTGCTCGGTCTGGAGCGCAAGCCGCTCTGGCGATATGCATGGTTTGTCCCTATCAGTACGGCCAGCGTCGATACTCATTATTGGTCTAATCAACCAGACTTGGCAACCATACAGCAACCAAAGAAATGCACATAAGATGATCAGCTGTAGCAAGTCGATGGCGAAAAAACAGCCAGACAAGGGACTTCTAGTCGAATTAGATGATCGTAAGGCGGCAGCCACACGATTGATGCGCACCGCCCAGGTGCCGGCTATAGCCCTGATATGGTGAGAGCATCCCCAGGTCTGTGCTTCGCGCGCGATCCACCATAACAGGCACTGCGACATTGCAGCGGACCACTCCGCCGGCCCGGGTTCGTGCACGAACAGGCGCGAAGAATCAAGGGCCCCAAGGGGCCGGTGATGGCACGATATTTGCACCATTGGTTCTTACACAATTTATTACCGCATTCACAAAGGCATCCAAGCGCCTTCCGGGGCACCTTTACACAAGTAACAACAACGTGAAAGCTCAATCAACAGCGGACTAAAGAAGCGTAATGACGGTAGAACCTGTCCTCGTGGTCATGAGTAGCCCAACGCATCGAGAGCTCGCTTCAAGAGCAACCGGAACGCCGTCTTTGTCTAAGGCCTGCCAATGAAATCCATCCGCTCCCTACTCATCGCCAACCGCTCGGAGATCTCGATCCGCGTCATGCGTGCCGCCTCGGAAATGGGTATTCGCACCGTCTCGATATACTCGCGTGAAGATCGTTTCGCCCTGCATCGCTTCAAAGCTGACGAGAGCTATATGGTCGGCGAGGGCAAAAAACCGCTTCAGGCGTATCTCGATATTCCGGACGTGATCCGCATCGCACGTCAGGCCCGTGTCGATGCAATTCATCCCGGCTATGGCTTCCTGTCCGAGAACCCGGATTTTGCGCGCGCCTGCGCTGCCGCCGGCATCATCTTCGTCGGCCCAACGCCGGAAGTGATGATGACGCTGGGCAACAAGGTCGCAGCGCGCAACGCCGCAGTGGCGGCCGGCGTGCCGGTGATGCCTGCCACCGGCCCGTTGCCGCGCGAAATCGAGGCCTGCAAAGCGCTCGCATCCCAAGTCGGTTATCCGCTGATGCTCAAGGCCAGTTGGGGCGGAGGCGGCCGGGGCATGCGCGTGATCGAATCCGAGTCCGATCTGGTGAACCAGGTGGAAGCCGCACGGCGCGAGGCCGGCGCCGCGTTCGGCAATGACGAGGTCTACCTGGAGAAGCTGGTGCGCCGCGCTCATCACGTCGAGGTGCAGATCATCGGCGACAAGCATGGCAACCTGGTGCACCTTTTTGAGCGCGACTGCTCGGTGCAGCGGCGCAACCAGAAGGTGGTCGAGCGAGCGCCCGCGCCCTACCTCGATGCCGCCGGCCGCGCCGAGCTGTGCGAAGCCGCGTTGCGGCTGGGCCGGGCGGTCGGCTACACCCATGCCGGCACGGTAGAGTTCCTGATGGATGCAGACACCCGCAAGTTCTATTTCATCGAGGTCAACCCGCGCATCCAGGTCGAGCATACGGTAACCGAGCAGGTGACCGGCATCGACATCGTCAAGTCGCAGATCCGCATCAGCGAGGGTGCGCAGATAGGCGCTCCCGATTGCCCCGTGCCTGCTCAGGCCGACATCCGCCTGAACGGCCATGCGCTGCAGTGCCGGGTCACTACCGAAGACCCGGAGAACGGTTTCACCCCTGATTACGGACGCATCACCGCCTACCGCTCAGCCGCTGGCTTCGGCCTGCGCTTAGATGGCGGCACCGCGTACACCGGGGCGGTGATCACCCCCTACTACGACTCGCTCCTAGTCAAGGTGACGGCATGGGCGCCGACCGCTGCTGAGGCGATCCGGCGCATGGATCGCGGTCTGCGAGAATTCCGCATCCGCGGCGTGGCCACCAACCTGCAGTTCGTCGAAAACGTCATCAACCATCCGGACTTCGCAGCCGGGACGGTTACCACCCGCTTCATTGACGGCACGCCGGAACTGGTGCGCTTTTCAAAACGGCGCGATCGCGCCACTCGCATCCTGCGTTATCTGGGCGAGGTGACGGTTAACGGCCATCCGGACATGAAGGGGCGAATCAAGCCCGATCTCACGCACACGTGTCTCGTCAAGCCATCGCAGGACATCAGCGGCCCGGTGCCGCTCGGCACACGCGACCTGTTCCGGCACATGGGCGCGGCGAAATTCGTGCAGTGGATGAAGGACGAGCCGCGCGCGCTCATCACCGACACCACGCTGCGCGATGCCCACCAGTCACTGTTCGCGACTCGCATGCGCACGGTCGATATGCTGCGCATCGCGCCCTACTATGCGCGCATGGCCGGCGGCCTGTTCTCTTTGGAGTGCTGGGGCGGCGCAACCTTCGACGTGGCGATGCGCTTCCTGCGCGAGGATCCCTGGGCGCGCCTAGCCGCGTTACGCGAGGCGGTGCCCAACGTGCTGTTCCAGATGCTCCTGCGCTCTTCCAACGCGGTCGGCTACACCAACTACGCCGACAACGTGGTGCGCCATTTCGTCGGCCAGGCGGCCGCTGGCGGGATCGATCTGTTCCGCGTGTTCGATTCGCTCAACTGGGTGGACAACATGCGAGTGGCGATCGACGCAGTGCTTGAGTCCGGCGCGCTGTGCGAGGGCGCGATCTGCTACACCGCCGACATCCACGATCGGACGCGCAAGTATGACCTCGGCTACTACATGAAGCGCGCTCGAGAGCTCAAGTCGGCGGGCGTGCACATACTCGGACTCAAGGACATGGCCGGTGTGTGCCGGCCGCGAGCCGCGCGCGAACTGATCCGCGCGCTACGGGAGGAGACCGGCCTGCCGGTGCATTTCCACACCCACGACACCTCGGGCGCGGCGGCCGCCTCGGTGCTGGCCGCGGTGGAGGCCGGTGCCGATGTCTTCGATGCCGCGCTTGATTCGATGAGCGGGCTCACTTCGCAGCCCAGCC
>JACCDO012349073.1_pt1 | contig 10439 bp, 14 predicted proteins | sample 7446101 | NCBI WGS metagenome assembly JACCDO01 (sample SAMN15323440, study PRJNA562643) | freshwater metagenome | isolation source: river surface water | place: USA:Blue River Watershed | collected 2017-08-16
CTTGAAAACGGCAAACTAGTCAAGCATAACACAGGTGTATATCTGCACCAAGTTCCGGTTAAGGCAATTGAAGGCGTATGCGCTATACCATACGAAGAGGCAGAAGAAAACGGCTATTTTAAGATTGACTTTTTGAATGTGGGTTTATACAAGGGCGTTAGAAACGAAGAACACCTTGTACAATTAATGAATACGGAGCCACTGTGGGATCTACTTTTAGACGACAACTTCAACAACTTACTATTTCACGTCAACGGTCATGGTTCTATTCTAAGAGAAATGAAACCAACCAGTGTGGAACAACTAGCAGCGATACTGGCAATGATTCGTCCAGCCAAGAGATATCTGATAGGAAAAACTTGGGACGAAGTAATGAAGGAAGTGTGGATAAAGCCAGCAAATGACGAGTATTATTTTAAAAAGTCACACGCTGTCGCTTATGCAACTGCAATCGTTGTTCAAATGAATTTAATCTGCGAAGGAGTTAGTTACGGGTTTAGTTAACTGCTTTTTCTAACTAACGTAATACTCTTTCGTTTAATTCTCTTAACAATAATATCGTTTAGACTAGTACATGGGCCTAATAAAACTTTTACGTCCTTTGTACTAAAATTCTTAATAACGTATCTAAAATCTAAGATTTCTCTAGCCAAAAAGATATTGATAGGAATTTGTCTATTTGATTCCCACCACCATGCTTCGCCTAGCTCTAAAAAGCGTTGCTTTTCTGCTTCCGTTTTAATGGCAGAATAATCATAGATGCTAGTTATCTGTGCGTCTTGATTAATAATAATACCTACGTATTCTTGGTTTACGTGGGTTATAACACTAATGAACGGAAAGTTTTCTTGTAAGTTTGTTGTTATTCTCATCGGCTAAATATTGCTAAAGGTCCGTTATATGCAATTCAATCCAGTTTATTTATACGCAAATAAGTTAGATGTATTTACTAGTCCCTCGGACTCGTGGTCAACAGAGAGGTATCGCAGAGTGTACAACCGTAATTTAAAAATATATCGTGGTGTTGATAATCGCATTGACATCCAAGTTCGTAATAGTGATCAAAAAGCCAGTAACATAACTGGTTCTACTTTGGTATTTAACCTCGTTTCAAAAGAGACAAAAGATTTAGTCTTAAGTAAAGATTTTGTAGGTATGGATGTATCTACTGGAAAGGTTACGGTAACATTAACTGACAGCGAGCTACTAGACATTGACAACGGATTTTATCAATACAGTATCATCAAAGAAGTAAGAGAAACAATAGACTCTACAGATTATAAAGTAACTTCCAAGATGCCTCTATATGTTGACAGTCAATACGGAACAACTGGAACGTTAGAAGTATCTGGCGATGTCTATGGCAACGTAACACAAAGTGTAGTGATTGACACGTTCAATTACACTAACCCATTTACACAAGGCAGTACAGTACCTCCATGGTTTGAAAGCGCAATTATTGATGCTAGCCCAAAGATTAAGACCGGCGATCCATTGCATACGTTCCAATTCTATTCTACAAATTACGGCGGATCAGTTTCAATTCAAGCCAGCTTAGATAACCAAGGTGCTACTCCAAGACCAAACAAGTGGGTAACTGTTGCTACTGTTGACCTTGCAACTGAAAAATATAAAAATGTCGTAGGACATTGGAATTGGTTTAGAATTAAACACTTCCCTTCACATTCCTCTAACGAAGCTCAATTTGTTGTTAACCAAACTATGTTGCTAGACTATCAAGTGTCAGTATACAGTCCAGGTATGGGTTACCAAATTGGTGATACTATTAGCATTCCAGGCAATCAGTTAGGCGGTGAATTAGGTACAAACGACCTAACAATTACAGTCACAGGTGTTAATGGTAGAGGTTGGATTACACAAATATCTTGGACAGGCGTATCATACAACGGCGTTAAAACATTTGTTCTTTCCGGAACAACTGCTGGTGTAGGAACACTTGACAAAGTACTCTACAGATAATATAATTAATCTATGACTCTTGTCGTAGATAAATTTCGTACCTTACTCCCACCACGAGCAAAGCATTCGCCTTCTGGTTGGACGTCATTCAATGCACCTTGTTGCGGGCATCGTGGCCATAGTCCAGATACACGTAAACGGGGAGGCATTCGTTTTGACGGCAACGGTGTAGTCTTTAACTGTTTTAACTGTAAGTTTTCTACAGGCTGGCAACCAGGTTCACCGTTTGGTGAAAAGATGAAAACACTTGCTCGTTGGCTTGGAGCAAGCGAAGATACAATCAAAGAATTAGTATTCGAAGCACTTAAAACAGAAAGTGAAGAATACAAAGCAGAAGACGCTGTGCCGCAAATAGAGTTCACGAACAAAGAACTGCCGGAAGGCTCGATGCCTTTACTAGATTGGGTGAACAGCGCATATTGGAAAGACATTCAACACGAAGTTGAACCTGTTATTGCCTATGTTGTTAGCAGAGGATATGACCCGTTCGATGGCAACTACTACTGGAGTCCATCGCCTGGCTATGAGAGTAGAGTAATCATTCCATTTATGTGGGAAGGCCGTATTGTAGGTAATACTGCACGAAAAGTTGCCAACGGCAAACCTAAGTATCTATCAGACCAACATCCGCACTTTGTCTTTAACTTTGACAAGCAAACAGAAAATCAAAAATATATTTTTGTCTGCGAAGGCCCATTTGATGCGTTGGCTATAGACGGTGTTGCACTTCTCACTAACGAGATTGCTGAACAGCAAAGCAGGATAATTAATAGTCTAGGGGCGCAGGTAATAGTTATTCCAGACCAAGATAAAGCAGGATTAGTTTTATTCGACCGTGCTGCTGAATTAAATTGGGCTGTAGCAATGCCTAATTGGGCAGACGATGTTAAAGACGTTGCAGATGCCGTAATGCGCTATGGCAAATTATTTGTAGTCTTAGACGCTATATTAACAGCACAGCAAGGCGCAATCAAGATTAACATGGCCAAGCATCAACAGGTGCATAAGCTAGAGAGATTAGAGTATGATAAAGAAAATAGTTAACTTTGTGTTATATCCTTTTATAAAACTCAAGGAACATCTAGAGTTTAAAAAGAAACTAAAAGAATTAAGAAAAAGAGATCCGTTCATTTACAAATGATTACTTGGGGAATATCGGCAAACAGCCACGATGCTGCATTGGCAGTTTTTCTAGATGAAAAACTAGCATTTGCTAGTCACAGTGAAAGATTCAGTGGGATTAAAAATGATCCGCACTTGAGTCATTACATGCTAGACTATGCGAGAGAACGTTGGGGCGAACCTAATCAGGTATGTTGGTATGAAAGACCAATTCTCAAGAGTTTTAGACAGTTATTTGCAGGCCAGGGTTTAACGTTTAAAGAAAACAACATCAAGAAATACCTAAGCGAGTACGGAATAAATGTCCCCATTCATTTTAATTCTCATCACCGTAGCCACGCCGCTGCTGGTTATTGCACTAGTTCATTTGATACTGCGTGTATTGTCGTAATTGACGCTATAGGCGAGTTTCAAACGCTGTCTATCTGGAAAGCAGAAGGCAGCGATATTAGCTCTGTGTATAACGAACAGTACCCACACAGCATTGGCCTGTGGTATAGTGCTATGACTCAACGTGTGGGATTAAAACCCAACGAGGAAGAATATATCCTAATGGGCATGGCAGCGTACGGCAATCCTAACCGGTTGTATGCAGACATTATGAATGACTTCGTATACTTTCCGCACTGGACAGAAGGCGATCTTATAAAATTCAAAAGGAATTTGCACAAAGGATGTCTAGACTGGAGACCTGACCTAACCACGGAGCAGGATATGTTTGATATTGCTGCGGCAACTCAAAAAGTCTACGAAACAATATTTGAGAGAACATTAGAGTATGCAAAGAGTCTAGTTTCTGATGATAACCTAGTGTTAATGGGCGGGTGTGCTTTAAATTGTGCTGCTAATCCTATTGCATACAAATATTTTAAGAACGTTTACATAATGCCCAATCCGGGCGATGCGGGATCAGCAATTGGTGCTGTGTTAGCAAAGTATCCGTTATGGCGGCACATGCAGGTGCAACCATTTAATCCGTTCTTAGGATACGATATGGGTATGTCAACATCTAATGAAGTAATAGTAGACTACCTTATTGAAAATAAAATCTGCGGACTTGCTAGAGGTCGTGCAGAGTACGGTCCGAGAGCATTGGGCAATAGAAGTCTATTAGCAGATCCTCGCGGCAAAGATATAAAGGATAAAGTAAATGCAATTAAACGACGACAAGAATTCAGACCTTTTGCGCCAGTCATTTTGGAAGAGCTATCTAGTGATTACTTTGATATCCCTGGGGGCAGCAGTCCTTATATGCAGCTGGTCGCTCGTTGTAGGTTTCCTGAGTTATTTCCTGCTATCGTTCATAGGGACGGGACTAGTCGTGTCCAGACATGTGCGAAAGATGGAAGCCCATTCAGAAAGCTATTAGAACTGTGGTATGAAAAAACAGGCTGTCCTATGCTGCTAAACACCAGCCTTAATGTCAAAGGACAGCCAATGGTCAATGACCATGAAGATGCAAGACGCTGGAGCCAAACCTACGGTTTACCTGTGTTCACATAGAGTGTATAATAGTATTATGATTAAAGATTACGGATACGAGTTACAGAAATTATATCTAGAATTAATGTTAGCAGATGCAGAAGTATTTGTCAGATGCCAGGGTATTTTTGACCATACATTATTTGATAGAAAGTTACAAGACGCCGCCGAGTTTATCAACGTCTACGCAAAAGAATATACAGTATTGCCAGATTATGAAATGGTCAATGCCGCATGTCGTGTAGACTTTAAAAAGCCTGCAGAGATCAAAGAAGGTCATAATGATTGGCTAATGGACGAGTTTGAAAACTTCACTCGTCACAAGGCACTAGAACGTGCAATCATTAATTCAGCAGACTTACTTGAAAAGAAAGATTATGGTCAAGTAGAGTCTATGATCAAAGAAGCTGTGGCAATCAGCTTGACCAAAGACCTTGGTACTGACTACTTTGAAGATCCTAGAAGTCGTTTGATGCGTATCAAAGACAAGAACGGACAAATTAGCACAGGTTGGCCGAGTCTTGATCACAGATTATTCGGTGGCATGAACCGTGGAGAACTTAACATTTTTGCCGGTGGATCAGGTGCAGGTAAATCCCTCTTTCTTGCTAACCTTGGCGTAAACTGGGCACTACAAGGTTTGAATGTCTGTTACTTAACACTTGAACTTAGTGAAGACTTAGTGGCTATGCGTATTGATGCGATGACTACAGGCATTGCAACAAAAGAGATTTTCAAAGACCTTGATAATCTAGAAATGAAAGTTAGGGTTATTGGCAAGAAAGCAGGCAAGTTACAGATCAAGTATATGCCGTCGGGTAAGACTGCCAATGACGTAAAAGCATATATGAAAGAGTTTGAAATCAAAACAGGCAGCAAGATTGACGTGTTGCTAGTTGACTACCTGGACTTGTTAATGCCAGCAGGTCGTAAGATTTCAGCAGAAAACTTGTTTATTAAAGACAAGTATGTTTCTGAAGAACTGCGTAACTTGGCCATGGAAAAGCAATGTATTCTTGTTACAGCGGCACAGTTGAATCGTGGTGCTGTTGAAGAAGTTGAGTTTGATCACAGTCATATTTCGGGCGGTTTGTCAAAGATTCAAACAGCGGATAACGTGTTTGGTATCTTTACAAGTCGTGCTATGCGTGAACGTGGACGCTATCAAATTCAATTGATGAAGACACGTTCTAGTTCGGGTGTAGGACAAAAGGTAGACTTAGAATTCAATCTAGAAACACTGAAGATCAGCGACTTGCCAGAAGACCAACAAGAAAGTCATAATGGTGCAAATCGTGGTGGCTCTAGCATCATTGATCAGATTAAACGCAAAACAGAAATGCAGGCAGTAGATACAGAAACAAGCGAAATAAACCCAACCCAAGGCGCAAGTATAGGCAAAGTTCGAGCTCATGTAGAATCAACAAAGCTACGTGAAATATTGAACAATATGGGTGGTGACGATGAAGACCTCTAAGATAGAACTGCTGAAGTGGTTGCCCGAAGAAGGCGAAAATATCGAAATTAACTGGCCCAAAGTACATAGAGCCATTGGGCTAGACCAAACTAACTGGCTGTTGAAACAAGATCACACAGACTGTCAAGTAGTGTTAGAGCGTAATGACATGTATTGTCGATTAATTGCTGAATTTTACACAGATCGTTCGCTGGCTACATACTATTTGATGTGGGCTAAATAAGTTAATGCGAGCAACAGAATTTATTACCGAAGCCACTCAAAAGAAAATTACCAAGCGACAGAGTCAAAGTACTAGAGGTTTAAATACCTTTAGCGACGGCGAGCATTGGAGCAGTGACTATGTGCAATATCGACTAGGTATGGCTGTGGCCTGTACAGATGGTTATATTGATCCGGACATGGCTGCAAAGAGCTGGATCGGAAAAAGCAAGAGCACACATCCGTATACAGAAGAAGAACAAGAGATGCTGAAAAAAGCCTACAAAGCTGTGGGCGCAAGTTATGAGGATTTAAATCACGGAGACATGGAAAGTCGTGAATTGGATACTACCAATAAAGTCAGCATCGTAGCTAAACCAAAGCGTAACAAGTACGGAGTTTAAAATGCGTCTTAGAGAATTAGATGAAACGCATGACTATGTCACTATCAACGATGATCTAAACCCTGCTATTTGGGAAAACGGTGTATTAAAGATAGATGTACGTGAAAAGTTAATTAGAATTGCTCGTGCATTTGAAGAATTTGTGGGCATTGAACTAGAAGTAGAAGATTACACACTTACAGGATCTAATGCCAACTATACCTGGACAGAATACTCAGATCTAGATCTACATCTTATTGTTCCGGGCACACCCAGCGATGAGCAGCGTGAACTATTCATGGCCAAGAAAGCTCTATGGGCAGAACAGCACAATATTACCATTAAGTCATTGCCCGTAGAATGCTATGTGCAGGGCAGCAAAGAAGAACATCACTCAACAGGTGTTTACAGCATTGTCAAAAACACATGGTTGGTCAAACCACAGAAGGTCAAGCCCGACGTAGATGATGCATCAGTAGAAGCCAAGAAAGATGCCATACTACGTCAAGTAGAACACGCATTACTCAGCAAAGACCTAGATAAATTACAAAAGGTCAAAGAACGCATTACTACCATGCGCCGTGCAGGACTTGCTCGTGCAGGTGAGTGGTCAGTGGAGAATCTAGTGTTCAAGATACTTCGTAACCTAGGACTCATTGACGAGATCACTGACAAGATCAGAGAACTTGAAGATCAAGAACTTAGCTTGGAACAACAGACAAACGTACTTGACTAAATCAGCATTTTTCTCTTATAATAATAAATACGCATATTATAGGGGCACGAAATGCTACACATCATCAAAGATCTACAAGACAATCTACTAACCTTAATCAAGGATGACCCTGTTCGTCCTGAAATCCCCCTAGAACAGCGTGTAAACGAAAATTCTAAGATTTTTGTGTTAAAGGATGAACAAACACAAGAACCTTTGGCCGTGACCTGCGTTAAGTTCTTGGACAAGATTCCTGCGGCAGTTGACGAGCTTACAGAAGCAGCAGTACATACCAATACAGCAGTATTCTATACTATTTGGTCATATACTGCGGGCGCTGGACGTAAGTTAATTGAAGAAGCACAGGCACAGATCAAAGCTGAACATCCAGAGGTTGATACCTATGTTACACTAAGCCCAAAAACAGAAATGGCTCGACGTTTTCATCACAAAAACGGAGCCATTACGTTAAGGGAAAATGCAGATTCAGTTAACTATCAATACCGTTAAAGACGAGTTTTATTTGCGTCAGTGACAGTATATTCTTCAACACGACCGGTCCATGTGCGACCGGTTCTGTTTGACATCTGTTCCGCTAGTCTATTAGCTTCAAGGGCCGCATGGTCACGTTGAGCCAGGGTAAAACGCTTACCGATGTCATTGCTGAGCACAGTTTGACCTGTTTCTTTGCACGAAGCTTTGGGCATTAAAAATGTGGGCATAATATTATTTAGCTTCGGGTAAAAGTTTACGAATCATTGGCATAGTAATCATTGTAGATGCAATGGCCATTAACAGTAGTGCTGTAAACATTTCGCTGGTGATGATCTTCTTGTCCAGCAATACGTTGGCAAAGATAATTTCAATTAGGGCCTTGGTCTGTAGCAGCCAACCAATGGTCCAGTTATCGCCCTTGGGCCATGCTAGCACACGACCGGCAACGTAAACTCCTATGTGCTTGCCTATCAGCTGTGCTGCAAACAACAAAGCAGCCACAGCTAATACTGTGTAACCGCCCATGGTCCAACTGGTTTTTAAACCTGTACTCAAGAAGAATACGGGCATCATAACCAGCAAGATTGTGTGTCTAAACGTGTCTAATTGACGCTGATCAAACCACTCGCTGTCGATGATCACACCTGCCAAGAACGCACCTACCATAAAATGCAGTCCGCACCAGTCTGCAAGCATAGCACAGACTACCAACCAAATAATGCTGATGCTCCAACGATCGCCCACGGGCAGCTTGGGCATGTATTTACGCATGGCCACAGCAGCACCTGCATAGCAGACTAAAAACGCTGCTTGTTGTCCTACTCTGGTCCAATCCATGAGAATAACAGCCAATACACTCCAAATTAACACATCATCTAAGCTGGCATAGCGAATCACACGCTGTCCTAGATCTGTGCGTAGCAGACCCATCTTTTCCAGCAATACCAAGAGAATAGGCAACGCTGTCACAGCACAGGCCATGCCAATGCCCAGAACAAACTGCCAAGTGTGTGCAGCCGACCCTTCCCATCCGGGCGTGTCTATAAGCAAGAATGCAGCAGCGCAGCCCGTGATCAAAGGAACTCCTAGAGCAAAGGCCGCTGTAACAGAACTGCCCACACGATCCTGCCAAGCATGTCTTAGATTCAGCTCAATGCCCGCGGTAAACACAAATAGGCTCACAGCCCACCAAGCAACACCATTGAGTGCTGTCATAACCGCGGGAGTAAACACTGAGTTATATAGTCCGGGAGCAAAGTGTCCTAGTATGCCCGGACCCAGTAGCACACCTGTGATGATCTGAACCACTACCAATGGCATCCAAGAGTCTGTTTTACACAAGCGCCACGTCATGTAGGGCAGGGCAAAGACCGCCGTTAATGCGATCAAAAAAAGTTCTGTAGTATTCATAGTCCTAGTATTAGTTGTTCTGCGATGATCCAGATCATCCAAACAGCCATGGGCAAACTGGCCAACATGCTCAAACCAATGGCCCATAACATGAATCTATCAAATGCAGTGATTTTATAAGGCATACACTATATATGCGGAACCCACTTCAAGGGCCACAATTCCTGAGCGCGAAGCGCCAAGCGCAAGATTTTTTCTAAGAATTAACTACGCATATATTCGCTAGGCCGCATAAACACTAGGCCAAAAGCTCAGTAAATCTTATGCTGCTAACTCTAGTTGATCAATGTGTGCTATGCTTCCCCCGTAGCAACGTTGAAATATTTCTGCACAAGCTAGTATACAAAACTCAATCTTATTACCGTTGTCTAGGAGTAGATAGTACATGTGGGAATCCTTAAAAGAATATTTAACGGTGTAGCTAGAACCATAAAGTATTCAGAGATTATTCTATGTATTCACGTAAACGCTGATTATGCTGTTCTACGTTGGCTATAACGTTATCTATCAGTGGATTAGGCGCGGCGCTGTTAGCGTTTATACGTGCTATGTCTTCAATGGCTACTTCTAGTATGTCTAAACGATCTTCCATGGCATAAACACGGTTACGTAGCTTTGTAGCTTGTAGAAGACTGAGTAGACCCGATATTATACGTGGAATGTGCGTATGTAGCATATAGTATATTATACGCTAGAATCAGAGTTTTAGCAACAGTAAAAATGGCCGCGCAAATTTTTTAGATCTTAAAAAACGCTAGGGTATGGCTCTTCTACTGTATAACAATACTGCATGTACTGTAGATAGAACTGTGTGCGTATAGTGTCTGAGTGAGGTCTAAAGCGTATACGAGCAGCGTGTAATTCGTAGGGAATGTTGTTGTCCCAAATCCAACATGCTACACGGTTAAAATTAGGATCTTGTACAGCTATGGCCCATTGTCTTTGATCTGGGGGGACATCTATGCGTTTCATAGTGAATTATAGTGCTCTATAGTGTATTATAGTAGAGAAAAGGGTTTTAGAGGGGTAAATTTTGGCCGCGCAAAAAATTTGGGTGGAGTACTTAGCTTTTCAGGGTGGTGATTTTAGACCCCTGCCACTGTTGTAACTACGCAACACATGTGCATATATACCCCCCACCCCCTATTGACCGACCATGACCTTCGATGTTATA
>JACCDO011618119.1_pt1 | contig 10438 bp, 12 predicted proteins | sample 7446101 | NCBI WGS metagenome assembly JACCDO01 (sample SAMN15323440, study PRJNA562643) | freshwater metagenome | isolation source: river surface water | place: USA:Blue River Watershed | collected 2017-08-16
TCATCTAAAACTTGTAAAAGTAAATTGAAAACCTCAGGATGAGCTTTTTCAATCTCATCAAGTAAGATTACAGAATAAGGCTTACGTCTAACTTTTTCAGTTAACTGACCACCTTCATCGTGACCAACATATCCTGGAGGAGCTCCGACTAAACGAGAGACTGCGAATTTCTCCATATACTCAGACATATCAATTCTTACAAGTGCATCTTCTGAATCAAAAAGATATTTAGCTAATACCTTTGCCAACTGTGTTTTACCGACACCAGTTGGTCCTAAGAACATAAATGAACCAATAGGTTTGTTAGGATCTTTTAATCCAACACGACCTCTTTGAATAGCTTTAACAATTTTTCTAACTGCTTCTTCTTGACCAATAACTTTACCAGTAATTGATGTTCCCATTTTAGCAAGTTTTTCATTTTCATTCTGAGAAACTTTTGTTACCGGAATCCCAGACATCATTGCAACAACTTCGGCTACTGCGTCTTCATCAACTGTTTGACGATTGTTTTTCTGATCTTCTTCCCAAGACTTGCGAGCTTTTTCTAAGTCAGTGTTTAATTGTCTTTCAACATCTCTCAACTTAGCAGCTTCTTCATATTTTTGAGAACGAATTACATCATTTTTCTTTTCTTTAATTTCAATAATCTTTTTCTCAATGTCTGTGATTTCTTTAGGAACATTGATATTAGAAATATGAACTCTTGCTCCTACTTCATCTAAAGCATCAATTGCTTTATCTGGTAAAAATCTATCATTAAGATATCTTTCAGTCAAGTCAACACAAGCTTTTATAGCAGCATCTGTGTAAGAAACATTGTGATGATGTTCGTAACGGTCTTTAATATTATTCAATATCTGGACAGTCTCTTCAGCAGTAGCTGGCTCAACTTGCACTTTTTGAAAACGTCTTTCTAAAGCTCCATCTTTTTCAATGTGTTTGCGATATTCATCTAACGTAGTTGCTCCAATGATTTGAATCTCACCACGAGCTAAAGCTGGTTTTAACATATTAGATGCATCCAAAGAACCAGAAGCTCCACCGGCACCGATGATAGTGTGAATTTCATCAATAAAAAGAATAATATCTGGTTCTTTTTCCATTTCAGCCATAAGTGCTTTAATACGTTCTTCAAATTGTCCACGATATTTAGTTCCAGCGACCATAGAAGCCAAATCTAACATCACAACTCTTTTATTAAAAAGTAATCTTGAAACTTTTCGTTGAACGATTCTCAAAGCCAGTCCTTCAGCAATTGAAGACTTACCAACACCTGGCTCACCAATTAAAATTGGGTTATTCTTTTTTCTACGAGATAGAATCTGTGATACTCTTTCAATTTCTTTTTCCCTACCTACGATTGGATCTAGTCTGCCATCTTCAGCCATTTTAGTCAAATCTCGGCTATAAGTGTCCAAAACTGGAGTTTTAGACTTACCTTCATTCTTCTTTGAAGAACTAGAACCAAACTTATCATCATCTTCATCATCCTCTAAAGAAGCTTTAATGTCTGGACTTACATAATCTTTACCCTCTAAGTTATTTGTTGTGTTATTCATCATAAGTGTTATTTTTTATCTTTTATTTATATGTTTTTATTTTTAGAAGTTTCATTAAGTAATTCATCTATGATTTCGTCTCTTCTTTCATCCACTGGTCTTACTTTTGCAAAATCACTAATTATATCCATAACTATTAAATTAGTAGTCGGATCTGTAATGATTGATTTTATTCTACAACCGTTAGCCGTAAAACTACTTGAAGACATATTAAATTTATATCCCATTGTCTGTGATTGATTTCTTTTATCAAATAAATTAAAGAAATAATCTGAGTTTGTCTTGTTATAATCTACTGATATTTTTATATCGATTGTTTGACTACTCTGTTGTATTATTTTAGCGTATCCGTAAGTATTATTAGCTGTATCAATGTTAAATTGAATTCCTATATCTATAGCTGTAAAATTATCTTCATCTATTTTGAACCAATCACCCATTAAGCTAATTTAAAGTTTTTTAAGAAGTCTCTTAGGAAAACATTTTTTTCACCTCCAACTATTTTTTTCCATTCTTCATACACTTTTTTATCCTCTTTTTTGTCAGATGCCTTAATCTGTTGAGCCAACATAAAAGAAGTAGTATAGTAGTCTGAACGGATTAAATCACCATAATTATCGATAACCCAATCTTCAAAGTCAGGATATTTTTTTCTATTAAAGACTCTTTCATCGGCAATAAAAACTATTGCAGTAAGTTGGTCTCCTAAATCCGGTTCATTAAAAATTGCTAAATCCACATTATGTTCTTTAAGTAATTGTAAATGATTATTTAGTGTTCCGAACTGTGAACCATCTTCATTATATTTATAGTTAGTTGTTCCACCGTTAAGTATGATGAATGTTTTCCAATTATCAGCCCAATCGTCGTAGATTTGAGATGAATTGAGACTCAATTTACTAAGTGAAATTGGCATTTTTACACGTTGACCATACTCTACTACAGCATGTCCGAATTGTATAGCTTGTTGTATCGGTGAAATGTTGTATGGGACTAATCCATACATTCTAAGTTCTAATTTTTCTTCCATAGAAATTATATAAAATCAGTTGTATAAGTTTTAGATAATTTCAGCAATAACACCATGATGGACATGATGGCCATTTTCATCGATTCTACAGTCGGTAAGTAATTTGAATTCGACGTCATGTGCTTGGCTTTTGTCATAATTAGAAACCAAATCTAAAGACTTTTGGTTTATCTTATAACATATAGAAGAAAATTGGTCCATAACAGGTAATATTGACCATCCTTCAATTGAGTTTGGTGTTTCTTCACATTTTGTATAGTATTTTAATGTTCCTTTCATTTATTCTTTATTAGTTTGATTTTTATTTACAAATTTGTTTGACAAGTTTCTATTTCCGAATTGTTTCATACCAGTGACTTCCATAAGCAATCTATCGGAAATGAATTTTGGAATTTTGACTTCAAACTCCATAGAAGGAACTTCAATTTCAGCTACAATTAAGTGATGTCCATTATTAAAGACATCAACTTCCCATTTTAAATCACCATCTGGATAAATTAGTCTTTCTTTAGAAATATATTTAGACTGAGATACTTTACACCTTTCAACAAACTGATTGAATTCTTCAGAAGTGATAATCTTTTCATCTTCTTCATTAATACCAGGTGCAATATTTTTCTTAATAGTGTGAACAAAATAAAATCCTTTGATATCAGAGTAACATGATCTGGCTCTTTCCCATATACCCTCTGAGTTTTTTAAATACCATTGAAATATCTCTATGGTTTCAGATGGCTCACCTTTTGGTATTGCTTTCAAAAGATATTTTCGTTCAATTTCTATATTCATCAAATTACTACCTTAAAAAATTAATAAATAAAAAACCCATCCGAAGATGGGATTTCAGTACACGTCTGGGTTAGCAGCCCGTAGAGGATTCGAACCTCTGTATCCTAATGAAAAGTTAGGCGTCCTCTACGTTCACGAAGTTTCTGTATCTCTTTTAAGAGTCCACTAGACGAACGGGCCAAGTTTTTTTAGTGTGGGGTTTAAGTACCCACCCTGTCCTCAAGAAGACAGACTCCCTAACTTAAAGGGTAAAGTTAACCACTACGAAAACTTCGTGGTCGGTCTGAGTCTCGCTCTCAGAGGTTCCTATGAACCGACCAAAAAAGGTTGAGATTACACCTTTGACGACAGAACTTTAGTTGGATTATTGTTTCCCTTCTTATCCACTTCCTTTTGAGAAGTATTCTGTCAGTGACGATTGGTTAGACCAATCACTTCTTGAGTTACTAACTACTCTCTACTTACTCCGCTTATTCAATCCTGCCGGACTGATTCGAGATTCGACTCTCTATAAGTTTTTCGGTAAAATCACATTGGCCTTTCGAGCTTCAGTGGCTATGGACATCCCATAACTATGTAGTCACCTTTCATTAGTAACTAGGCGACACTTTCGATTTCTTAATTTTAAATGTTTCCAATTAACAGTTAGAAATTTAGTGCCTTGTAGATTTGTCGAAGTCGTGGTCACCTCTCAGCTCCCAAAGCTTTTGACCTCAGGAATACTGGACAACTCCGTGTAGTGCCTCCACTACAACTCTTTAAGATATCTTCACTACATTTCCCCTGGTAGAGAAAAGAGTGTCAAATAACGACACCACTCGTACATTTGATTGTCTTTCAACTTTAAGACACCTCTTGAGTTGGATTCCGCAATGATAACAACCGGTGAGTCACTACTTCTTGCAACAATCCTATGGGTTAATCCTGTTCCTCTTCCGAGGTCAACCAAACAATCTACAATTGCCTGGTCACAAATCCATTTCATCTACAGTGTTACCCTCGACTAATAAGGTTTTGTGGTGTCCCACTTGCTTACTCGACCTCAAACCCGAAGGTTTAAGACGCAAACACACTTAGCAATTGTGTTCACTTTATCCCGCTTTCACGGTTTATTTTAAGGACTATAAGCCGCCCTTCTCAACAGTCAGCCGAAACCGACTGTTAAAGACTAATATTTCAAAGAACTATGTTCTCCGTTGAGAACTCTTTGTAGCGGGAGCTGGACTCGAACCAACGACCTTCAGGTTATGAGCCTGACGAGCTACCGACTGCTCTATCCCGCGATGTGTATTTTTATATATCTTATTTCATTTTTGTTTTACAAAGATAAAAACTTTTTTTTAAAAAACCAAATCTTTTGTAAAATTTTGTGGGAAAGGAGTGGACTCGAACCACCGAAGATCTATTGAGACCAGTCACATTACTATGTAACTCCATTTGCCGCTCTGGAACTTCCCCGTCGTTTGTGAATACAAAGATAAGGCAAGTTTATGGTTTTACCAAAAAATTTAGAAAAAAATTAATTTAATTGTGGAGTATAAGGAAGAAGGTCTTCATCATCAATGATATTCAGTTGTTTACAAACTTTAATAAAGGCGTCAGCTATCTGGAAAACATCTTCTATGTCTTCAAAAGTAAAAGTGTGTTTTACCCACTCTTCTTCATTTTCATGATCTTCAATATTTCTAAGAATACTACCTATATAAAAACCACCATCGTGATAAGCAAATGATAATTGAGCGTAATACTCATTTTCGTCATCAACAGGCTCTTTAGAAGTAGCATAAAAAGAAGTTAATAACGAACCTTCTAATCTTTTAGCGTCTCTTCTAAATCTTGTTAATATAGGATATCGAAATAAGATTTTTTTTAATTCACTTTCAGTGTTTATCTTATCAGAGTGTGTATAATAAGATTTCATAGTTTGACTACCAGGTTCAAATTCACCTCTTAGATTAGGAATTTCTAATCTGTCTCTCATCTCTTCGTCGTCAAAACCTACTTCTTCATAAAATCTTCTGATTCTCATAAATTATATATTAAATTTCTGTTTTATAAATATTTTCTTCTAAATAAGTCAATAGATTTTCAAGCAGATTATTTGCTCTTTCAAAAAACTCTTTTGTTTTTTTGAAGTTTTTATTAGCCGTGTTGTAATCAATACCTCTATTAACATAAAAAGCCTCAACTAACTCATCTGGAACATAAATACCAGAATATTTTAATTGCATAACAAATGGCATTACTACGTTTTTAGGATTATGAGCAAATCCATCATCTAATACATCACTGTATGATGGTGGTAATTCTTTGCCTTCATAATCATTGGCACCATCATCACCGTGAACATAAAAAGCAGCAACTTTTCCTTCTAAATGATTTCTTAATAAATGATTATGATTTCCAGAACGAGCGAATTTTCCAGTAACTTCTGAGTTTTTTATATTATCATCACCCATTAACTTTTTTGCATCACTTATTGTGAGTGTTTGATTAACACAAACAAGTCTATCAAAAAGTAATTTAATTTGAGATGTTAGTGAGTGCCAATGAATTGGTGAAACAACAATAAACGCATCACATTGTTTTAGTAGGTCGTATACACCTTCTTCTTTTAGTAAATCAGGTTTTTCTGAATCTCCTTTGAAATAACAAGAACAGGAAAAGTGACAGTGAAATCCACCTGAAGTTGAGATACATCCTTTACAAGGTTGTATAGTAGGTCTTTTGGATTGATTTACAGATAAATCTATTACTTGAAAATTGATAAATGGTGACCATTTTTTTAAAATGTATTCAACAACTTTATGAGTCTTAGACTCCATGTTGGAACAAGTCTCAGGATCTCTTGGTGAGCCCTGAAAAACTAATACTCGTGGTTTCCAATCCCCTAATTTTCTAATTTTCATTAGGGTATATATTAAAAGATAAAACTAACTAGCGGTATTTCCAGTAAAGAATATCTTTTTTTCATCAATTAATCTTTCTAGCAAAACTGGATCTTCGGATTCTATGATATAATGAACTCCTTCATTTCTCATTAAGAAGAAATATTTGATACCATCTATTTCAACATCATAAACTCTGATATGTTTAGGGTATTTTTCCATATCAAAACCTCTTGTCCAAGAAAGTATTTGATTTACTTCTTCATTAGTTTCATAATTTACAGTTTTGAAGGTATAAAGGTCTTCTGGTTCAGAAACAAACCAATGCTTCTTTTCTTTACTAAAATAAACTTTATTCATTTTAAATATTTTTTTTAACTAAACTTTCTAAAGTTTTTTTAAGCTCCTTAGTAAGTTCAACTTCATCTTCATCAATGTAGAGATAGTCAATATCTATTTCTACATCAGTGATATGCACTTCCCCATCTTCTGGTTCCATATAAGTCGCAGGTTGATACCAAGACCAACCTCTAATTGTGAGAGTAAAGTCAATCATAACTTCAACACCACCACAATCAAATGTCAGAACTTGTGCATCTTGACTGTAGTAACCGTCATACTCACAAATATAATAATCCCAATCATCAAAAACTTCTTTACTCTTAAGAACTAAGTTATCAAAATCAATCAGTTTTTTTGTTGGAATCATATATATACTTATTATTTATACAAAGATAGTAAGAACTAACGAAATTAGAAAGTATTTAAGGATTTAATTTAGAAAAATTATTTGTTCGAAACCTTCTTCGTATGTAGGTTCTTGATATGAGTCAATCATAGATTTTATTACATATGGTGGTATCCACTTATTCTCTTTTGAATTTCTATCAATGTTTCTTTTTTGATATTCTTCATCGGACAATATTGGAAATACTACGGCAACTTTTGTGTGATTAGGAAAATTTAACAATGTTGCTTTTCTTCTTTTAGCACTCATATTTGTCATATCAATTATAGTAGAAATACCGTTGAGACCAGCTTGTTGTAGTCTTTCTAATAATAATTTATCAACTTGTTTTTGGTCTACAGTTTCAAAGGCTAAATTATAGTCTCTTGTTCCTGCAACTTCCATTACGATTTCATCTCTTGATATAACGTAAGTGTCTGGATAGTTGTTTCTTATCCAAGTTGATTTTCCAGATAAAGTAGGACCAACCAATATCAAAACAAAAGGTTCTTTTAATTTCATACTACAAATATATATTAAATAATTTAAAACAGGAAAATTAATATATAGATTTATGATTTTAAGATATAATAATTTCATTGAAGGAGGTACACTTTTTGAAAGTTTAATAAATGAAACTTATGTTTATTACGTAAAAGACTTTAAAGATGTTCTTTATAAATTATCAAGACAATCTCAGATAGCAAAAGACCTTATTGATTTAGAATATAGAGATGTTAAAAATGATATGACTTTTATTTCTCTTTCTGATAGAGAAGGATACATTTCAGGTTCTACATTAAGAAACTTAAAAAAGAATGTAGAAAAATCTTTCAAAGATTGGGCTGAAGACCAAAATTTAGGTGATGAACGAACTCAAAAAGTTTTAGACACAATGATTGACAAGATTGAGAAAGGTGAGACCTCTCAATCGGATGTCAATTTTATGTTTAAAGAATACGATTTAAAAAGTAAATCAAGAAATGATGTTAAATTAGGTAGATTAGTAAATGCTTTACTTCCTGGAAAATACACTTCAAAAGATATTGAAGAATTTACAAATAAATTTAAAGCCACTCTTTCAAACCAAGGTGAACGCTTTGAAGAAGTTTCTGGTGAGGATATTGAAAATTGGTATTCAGCTGGAAACTATAAAGAAATGTCTGGAACTCTTGGAAACTCTTGTATGGCACAAAAAACTGGACTATTCAAAATTTATACTGAAAATCCAGATGTTTGTAAAATGTTAATTCTTTTAGAAGACGATAAACTAATTGGAAGAGCTCTAGTATGGAAATTGAGTTCAATTAAAATTTATGGAAAAGATCCAGCACAAGACAGTTGGTTTATGGATAGACAATATACAATTAAAGATTCCGATGTTGAGAAATTCAGAAACTATGCGAAAGAAAAGGGTTGGATTTATAAATCATCTAATAATCATCATTCGTTTAGTAATGTAACAATAGAAGGAGAAGAAAAAAACGCAGCATTGGAAGTTCAAGTGAAATCAACTAACTACGGTCGTTATCCATATATGGATACTTTCAGAAGATTTGATCCGAATGAAGGAATTCTTTATAACGACGATGATGAAGATGAAAGTTATGAAGGTCAATATATCCTAAATGATACTGGAGGTGGTTATGAAGAAATAGCATCTGGTGTTTGGTCTGAATGGCATGATAGAAGAATTCCACATGATGAAGCGGTTTGGTCTGATTGGGCCGATTCTTATCTTTATAGAGATAGCGCAATTTATATAGAAACAGGATCTCGTAGATATAGAGACTCTTGGTATCCAGAAGATTGTGATGACATTGTTTATGATGAGTGGATTGATGAACCAATACATACTGATGATGCTGTTTACTCAGATGCTTATGGTTACCATCTTTATGACGAAAATGCTGTTGAAGTTATTAAGAAAATAGACTCCGACGGAGAAGCAATGGGAGCTGATTCAAACTGGTATCATCGTGATGATGATGATATTATTCAAGCAGGTGAATACAGAGGTCAAAAATGGTATAAAATACTTTCACAAGAATGGTCGAGTTGGGTCGATTATGATTGGGCTTTAAGGGAATTGTTTACATTAGACTATAAAGATGAGCCTATTCCAGTAAGATATGAATTAGATGTTTATAAAATAATTGGTGAAAAACCAGAGGAGTCAGACAATGTTAAATATCTATCTAAGGTAGATGCCTTAGTTTTAGGTATTAAAATTGATAATGAGACCGAAAGACTTACTGACAAATTTGCTTATGAAGATAGTATCTTATCTATAAGAGATATGATTAAATCTAAATTAGATACTGAAATAAAAAGAATTCAAGATATAATTGACGAAAAGGGTCAATTACAAATTAAATTCAGTGAAGAAGATAAAGATAAATATAGACAACAACTTAGAAGTAAATTAGAAAATTACCAAGAAAGATTAGAAGAAATAGACACAAATGAATTTATTGAAAAATAATTTATTTTAGGCTCATAACTTTCTTTGCTTCATTAAAAGAATCCTTACATCTTTCAGGAGTCATACAATAACTTCTTGTGTGAAGATAACCACTACTATTATAAATCTCTCTTACAAACTTATCTTCAATCTTTCGAAAACCATGAAGTTTCAAAACAAGTTTATAGTAATCTAAACAATTGTCTAGGCTAATTGGTGCTTCATAAAGAACAAAATTAGAATGACCAGATAGTAGTTTAGAAATATTCGATTTTACAAATGGTGTAATTTCTAATTTTGAAAGAAAAGAAACTTTTTGAGGACTTGATTTGACAGATTCAACAATTAAATCTTTTAGTTTTTGAACATTTTGAGCATATTCATCACCAAGCATGATATCTAATTTATTTTCTCTGGTAAGAATTGATTGATAAGTATCTAAAAGTTCAGAACCAGTTAAATCTGATTTTATTTCAGCTTCTAAAACTCGGATTCTATATTTAGAAATGTCTTTACGATTAATTTTATCATTGGTTAGTAGTTTAGCAACAGAGTCTTCATCGTATAAGACTTTAACATCATCATTTGTATAAACTAAATATAACATCATAATTACAAAAATAATGATTTAGTTCAAACTCACAAAATTTTTTACAATCTTTCTTCTGCTAATTGACAATAATCTTCTGTAATATCAAAACCAATATAATTTCTTCCTAATTTTTTTGCTACTGATGTCGTTGTTCCACTACCATTGAATGGATCCAAAACGACACCTCCGATGTAAGAGTGCATTTTGATACAACGAATTGCCAATTCTTCTGGATAAGGTGCTGGGTGATTTCTTTTTTTAGCACTTTCTGGAGCAATTACCCAAAGACCATTTGTCCATTGAACAAACTCTTCTTTAGTTAAATCAGTTTCACCTTTTTCTAAAATCTTAGGTGACTCTTTATGAAAATTGATAATCATTTCAAA
>JACCDO010641338.1_pt1 | contig 10437 bp, 8 predicted proteins | sample 7446101 | NCBI WGS metagenome assembly JACCDO01 (sample SAMN15323440, study PRJNA562643) | freshwater metagenome | isolation source: river surface water | place: USA:Blue River Watershed | collected 2017-08-16
ATTCAGCACGAACTGGCAATCCTCCGATTCGCTCTCCATCGGCATATGCAACTGCCGAAGATGAGATTGACACCCGAGAACTTCGATAGATGCGTACTTGGGGATGATCGACATGAGCACCCTTAAACACCTTTGGAAATACCTTGATAAATTCCGGCTTGCTAACAGGATGCAAGATCATCACATCAAATAGACCATCGGTCATGGATGCATCAGGGCAGACCTGCATTCCTCCCCCATAACTTTTGCCATTGGCGACTGCGATCAACATCGCCTCGACTTGGAGTAACTGGGTATCTAATTCGATTGTGTAAGAAATCGGTGCAAATCTTGGCAATTCCATTGCAATAGCTAGGTTGTACTTCATCGGACCTTTTGGCCAACTCATGGTGTTAGCTCGTTCGTTTACCACCGAATCAAAACCAGTCGAGAGAATTGCACCAAACCATTCCGAGTCAACCATTCCAAGGTCAATCGGAGTTGGATCTGTCGTCGTCACATAATCCAACTGACTAGTAATTGCATCTAGCCGCCAGCCCATTGATCGAACTAAATCGTTGCCGGTACCTGCAGGAATAACCGTGAATGGGATTCGCCTTGGTGCAACGATCTGCAGAACCAGATGAGCAAGTCCATCGCCTCCAACTGCGACTACTCCTTCGCAGCCTTGGCTCTCTGGAAGTTCTAGAAAGCTCTGTAAGTTAACTTTTAACTTTGCAGCGGATGTTGCGGTGATAATGGTGTATTCAGCACCAAGTTTTGCGAAGTAACCAGCGACTTCTCTTCCTAAAGTTGCTCCCTTGCCTCCCCCAGAAACAGGGTTGATGACGATTGCCCACACGGTTTATACCAGCGGAAAAGCTTTTTTAGCGCGGCGTTTATCGTTCCAGAGTGCAAATACTCCCGAAAGTAAATAAAGAATTATCAGCGGGATTGCGAGGAGAATCATGGAAAGTGGATCTGCACTTGGAGAAAATCCTGCGACAAAGAGGACAATGCAGAAGACCCAAATTCTCCATGGTCTTAGAATCGCGACGCCGCTCAAGAAGCCAATCAAGTTAAAGGTGACTAGGAAAACTGGGAGTTCAAAGGCTAATCCGAAGACCAAAATTGTTCGCATGACGAAATCGAGATAATCGTCAAACTTTACTAAGTTGTTAAGCGAATCTGGAGTGAAGCCAAAGAGAACCTTGATCGCCAGCGGAAGAATTGCGTACCCAAGAAAGGTCCCGGCAGCGAAGAATGGAGTAGCAGCAACGAAAAAGAAGACGGAGTTACGCTTTTCTTTACGGTGAAGTGCCGGTGCTATAAATGCCCATAACTGGTAGAGCCAAAAGGGCGCTGCAATTATCAAACCTGTTAACAGCGCTACTTTTATCTGAAGGTTAAGCGGGCCCAGAACACCGCTGATGTATAGCGAACCGCAAGTATCAGATCCAGTTCTCTGGGCAAGCGCTAAATCACAAACCGGCTGAGCCAACTTAGATATTATCTCGTTATAGAAGAACCATCCAATTAGGGCGGCCAAAAGGATTACCGAAACAGAACGAACGATTCGCTTTCTAAACTCGCGCAGATGCTCCAATAAGGGCATGCGAGCCGACTCTGCACCAGCCATCATGAGCCTAGTAGAGCCAGTCCTAATTACTTAATGGATTACTTATTTGTTGAATCGTCGTCGTTCTTCTTTTCATCCCCATCGTTCTTCATTTCACTCTTGAAGATGCGAAGTGATTGACCTAATGAGCGCGCTGAATCAGGCAGGCGCTTAGCACCAAAGAGAACGATGAAGACTAAAAGGACGAGAAGGAGGTGACTTGGTTGCGCTAAATTCATAGGCACAAGATATCGCATCTACGCCTTTGAGCGCAGTTTCACCTAGGAAGAGAAGTGCGGGTTCTTATAAAGTTCCAAGGTTGCCTGCGCCTTCCCGCCTACGGCTTTGGCTAGTTCTGCTGGCTCTGTGATCTCGGTATTAGCCAGCGTGCTCATAAAGTTTCGAACCAACCAATCTTGGCTAAATGAGGTGACCTCAACTGTGATCCCTTTGCTCGAACTCAAACCAGGTGAGGTGGCTAAATCGGTTTCTAAACGAAACCTTTCAAAAGTTGTTCTTAAACGAGAATCAACTCTGCACTTAGCTCGAAAAAGTTCTTCACTGTCCTTCTTAGAGTTGGAAATTACCTCACTTGAATCGAGAAGTTTCGCATTTTTCACATTATCGAGACGGAAGGTGCGAAATCCTTTGGCGGAGTTGCAGTAGCCCAGCAGTACTTCGACTCCCCGATCTTCACCCAGTTCAAGCGGGGTAATAGCTCTTGTCGTGATCTGGTCTCGAATCAGCGAGTGATATTCAATTTCCAGGTTTCTACGTTCCTTGAGCGCTCTTAAGATTATTGCTCGATGGCTGCTATCGACTGTCGGAGTAACCTGTGCAATATCTCCGATTAGTGATTTGATCTTTCCTTGAAGTGATCCGATAGCAAGTAAAAGATCTTCCCGATCCTTTGAGAGAGACTCTTTGAGGAAATCTAAGCCGATAGCGATAACTACCAGCTCTTCCTTCGTCAATAGACGCACTTTCTGAAGAATTTCAGCGTTGCGGATTGAAACGTAGCCAGATTCAAATGAGAGATCAATCAATTCAAGCGGCGTATATCCCGGAAGACCGCACATCCAAAGGGTGTTGAGATCATCTAGAAGTTCTTCAGTCGTCACCGCGAACTCTTTAGCAAGATCTTTAATAGCTATGCCCTGATGTGTGGATATAAATGGAACCAGATCAAGGAGCCGAGCAGTTTTAGCAATCGGAGACGTGGCCTGCTTAGCCATAACGCTTCACCCCGAGTTCCAACCGCTTCACGATTTCGTCGCGAATATCCTTGGGCGAGATGACAATCGCATCATCGCCATACCAAAGGACTTCTTCGATAAATCGCTCTTGGTCTCGGAAGCTCAACTCAACTTTATCCCAACCAGCAACATCGCTTTTAGTCGATGAAGATACAGATCGGGAACGAAGGGCGATCGCTCTCCCAGCTCGGAGATAGATAACTGCCTTACGAACCTCATCTACATTTAAGCCTAGGCGAGCGAGATCGAAGTTGTTCTCTACTTCAAACGTTCCCGTCTTTCCCTCCGGAGATATATCACCTGAAATGCGGTCAATCCGGAAACTTCTGATTCCTAATTTCTCCAGATCCATACCATACAAATACCAATGTCCGTAGCGCGATGTGACTGCATATGGTTCGATCTTTCGATCCTGTTCTGTTAACTCTTCGCTCAAGTATTTAAAGGTGATCTTCTGTCGAGAAGTAATCGCACCGATTGCAATTTGTAGGTTTTTATCGCGAATATTTGCGTGCGGTGCCAGGTCAGGAATCGATTCGATATCAGATTCGATTCCGATGGCATGTAGCTTTCTTAGCGCTGTAAGGGCCGATCCATCTAACGCCGCTCCGCTCCAAGCTTCTGCGGCCAGTGCTAGAAGAGAGATTTCTTGGCTGGTTACTTCGCCTAATTGAAATTGATAACGATCTGGCTTGATTCGATAACCCGCTTCATCTTCAAAGAGTGGGTCGAATGATCCGACCTCAATCTCGATGCCTAGATTACGTAGATCATCTTTATCTCTTTCGAACATGCGCTCTTTACTTTCTGCGGTGCCTTCATATCCATCCACAGTTCGAAATATTTCAGATTTAGTTATAAATCTTTTGGTGGCTAACAGTGCGATAGTTAAGTTAACTAAACGCTCAGTCTTCCGCGACACCGTAAGAACCTTTCGCGGGACGACGACGCCGCGCAAGAACTTCCACACCCGGTGCCATGCGGCGCGAGAAGATTAGGAAGCCGGTATGACCGATCATTCTCTGCTGCGGACGAACTGCTAAACCTTCATGGTGCCAGCCTCTAACCATACTTTCGAAACTCTCTGGCTCGGTGAAATGTCCATCATCTTTCAAGGCTTCGGCGGTTGCAGATAGTTGAGTGGTTGTTGCAACATAAGCCATGAAGACTCCCCCAGGTCGCAGAACTTTCGCCGCCATCTCTACACACTCCCAAGGTGCAAGCATGTCGAGTATGACACGATCGAACTCGTGATCGAATTTTTGCTCTTGAACCGAACCAATTGCTAGCGACCAGTTTGCAGGTCGGCCCCCAAAATAATTTTCGATATTTGACGTTGCATTCGCAGCAAATTCTTCACGACGTTCTACCGAATGCACTGAACCTGTTGATCCTACGGCTCGAAGCAGCGAGAGCGTAAGCGCTCCACTTCCTACTCCGGCTTCAAGAACTCGAGCTCCGGGAAAGATATCGGCGAATCCAACTATCAGCGCGGCATCTTTAGGATAAACAATCGTTGCTCCACGAGGCATAGATAGAACATAATCAGTAAGCAACGGGATAAATGCAGTGAACTTTAAACCTGCACTGGTGCTGACAACCGAACCTTCAGGAAGACCGATTAGATCATCGTGAACGATCCAACCTTTATGCGTGTGCCACTCTTTACCTGGAGTGATAGTGATGCTGTAGATCTTTCCTTTTTGATCGGTGAGTTGAACTCGATCGCCAGCGACAAAACGTCCACGATTGGCGCCTAAAATGGCGGCGTTCTCATTAGCGTTAGACACGGGAGCATCTTAGGCGCAAAGCACGATCCAACGGGTATCTTGCTTCACTATGAGCCAGTTAAGACTCTCCCCCAGCCGCATAAGCGACTTTAACAATTGTCCGCAGCTCTACAAATATCGAACCATCGACCAATTACCCGAGCCGCCAAGTATCGAAGCTGAACGCGGAACGTTAATTCATACAGTGCTGGAAGATCTTTTTGAGATCCCTGCATCGGAGCGAACAATAACTAACGCCGCACAAATGTTGCCAGAGAAATGGCAGGCACAGATTGAGGAAAAGCCTGCAGTAAAGGAGTTAGTTTTAGATTCGGGCTCCTGGTTGAAGCGCGCTGAAGAGTTGCTTGGAAATTACTTTACTTTAGAGAATCCAACTCTCTTCGAGCCAACATATCGCGAGCTTCATCTAGAGATGAATCTTTCTCCAGAACTATATCTTCACGGATATGTTGACCGTTTGGATATAGCACCTACCGGTGAAGTTCGTATCGTTGACTACAAAACAGGAAAATCGCCCAAACCCGGCTGGGAGGATAAAGCCTTCTTCCAACTGCGAGTCTATGCACTTTTATATTGGAAGAATAACGGCGTGATCCCAAAGTTACTGCAATTGATTTATATGGGTGATACTCGTTTGATCAAGAGCACGCCGACCGAGAAAGACTTGGCTAAGACTGAACAGATACTCTTTGATGTTGCCGCAGATATCCTCCGTGCGATTGAGCGCAATGAGTTTCGGCCACGTCCGTCAAAGCTATGTGATTGGTGTTTCTTTAAAGCTATCTGCCCAGCTCACGTTGGTTAATTTCTGACCATCTTTCTAGATCGGCAGTCGCAATATCTTCAAACGAGGAGATCACCTTCAACCGCGGCTGCTCTTGTACTTGCACATAATGAGGAACTGCAACCACAAAAGCACCGCTAGCGACAGCAGCTGTTATTCCGGTTGGTGAATCTTCAAAGATAAGAGATTGCGCGATATCAACGCCTAGTAATTTAGCGGCATGCAGATAGGGATCCGGAAAAGGTTTCGTTCGCTCGATATCACCCGCTCCGACCGTTACGTCAAAATATTTCTCGCTCATTCCGCGGAGTACGCCATCAACGATAGGACGCGGGCTTGCCGAAACCAGCCCTTGCTTCGTGCCTGAATTATGAATCGCTTTTGAGATTTCTAACGCACCCGGCATTAGCGGAACTTTTTTAGAAAGACGCTCTGTCATCTCAGAAATGATCATCTCTTCCAACTGCGCAGGCGATTTCCGCGCTTGAAGACAGTTAGACATGTACTCAGCGACGCGACTTAAAGGTCCGCCAAGACAATGCAATTGATCTTCTGGTTTCCAGTCGTAACCGTTCTCTCGCATCATCACCGTTTCGGCTTCATGCCACTGCGGCTCGGAATCGAGAAAGAGTCCGTCCATGTCGAAGAAAACTGCTTGGAAACTCAATTTGCGTTGAAGTATTTCGCCTCAGGGTGGTGAACGATAATCGCTGAGGTACTTTGCTCGGGATGTAGTTGAAACTCTTCGGAGAGTTCGACACCGATGCGACCTGGTTCAAGAAGCTCGCAGAGCTGCACTTGCTGTTCGATATCTGGACACGCTGGATAGCCAAATGAATAGCGTGAACCTCGATAGCCCTGATCAAGAATTCCCTGCAGATCTGGGGCATCGTCGCCACGGACATGGAACTCCTCGCGAACTCGGGCATGCCAATGCTCGGCAAGGGCTTCAGTTAACTGCACTGAGAGACCATGCAGTTCCAAATACTCGCGGTAATTGTTTGCCGCAAAGAGTTCATTTGCCGCCTTACTGATCTCGCTGCCCATTGTTACTACATGGAACGCGACAACATCGGTCTTTCCTGAATCTTTGGCGGCGAAGAAGTCGCTTAGGCAAAGTCTACGATCGCGAGATTGGCGCGGAAATGAGAAACGAGTGCGCTCTTTACCTTTATCAGGGCCTTCGTGATGCAAGATCACGAGATCATTGCCATCACTGACACATGGGAAGTAACCGTAAACTACGGCGGCATTTAACCAACCCTTGGATTGCACTTGATTAAGAAGGGCGCGAAGACGCGGACGTCCTTCATTTTCAACCATCGTTTCGTACTCACCACGTGCGCCCTTTAGGCCCCACTGTCCAACGAAGAGTGCGCGTTCATCAAGCATTTCGACATAATCCGCTAACGGAACGCCCTTAATGATTCGGGACCCAAAAAATGGCGCTGCTGGAATATCAACATCGGTAGCAACATCGCTTCTCTTGGTATCGATAACTAGATCTTCGTCCTTCTTCGGACGAAGTGGAACCTTACGTTCTCTTAGTGCCGGAAGCGCTGCGCCGGGAACTCCGCGCTTAACCGCCATAATCGAATCCATCAAACGAAGTCCTTCAAATGCATCACGTGCATAACGAACTTCCCCCGGGAACATCCCAGCTAAATCTTGTTCAACGAAGGCGCGAGTCAAGGCGGCTCCCCCAAGTACGACCGGCCATTTCTCTGCAAGCCCTCGATTGGTCAACTCTTCGAGGTTCTCTTTCATGATCACCGTTGATTTAACAAGCAGACCACTCATTCCAATAGCGTCAACATTTGCCTCTTGGGCGGCATCGATAATCTGATTAATGGTTTGTTTAATTCCAATATTGACAACGGTATAGCCGTTGTTACTGAGGATGATATCTACCAAGTTCTTACCGATATCGTGCACATCGCCCTTAACCGTTGCGAGCAACATCGTGCCGCGTCCTTCATCGTCGGTCTTCTCCATATGAGGCTCGAGATAAGCGACCGCAGTCTTCATAACTTCAGCACTTTGCAGCACGAATGGAAGTTGCATCTCACCTTTACCGAAGAGCTCTCCCACGACTTTCATACCCTCAAGTAAATAGTCATTAATTATCGTAAGTGGTTTGATGCCTTCAGCCATCGCGTTGTCGAGATCATCGCTGAGGCCAACCTTTTCACCGTCAATGATGCGACGTTGCAGACGTTCAGTAAGCGGAAGCGCAGCTAGCTCTGAGGCTCGAACATTTCGAGATGCAGCAAGCTCCACTCCTTCAAAGAGTTGCAGGAACTCAGTTAGCGGATCATAAATACATGTCTCGCCGTCGTATTTACGGCGGTCATAAATTAAATCAAGAGCGACCTCTTTATGGCGTTCTTCAATGCGTGCAAGAGGTGTGATCTTTGAAGGATGAACGATCGCTGAATCAAGACCGGCGGCGACACATTCGTGCAAGAAAACAGAGTTTAGGACTACGCGGGCCGCTGGGTTTAAGCCGAATGAAACATTGGAGACACCTAAGGTCGTTTGGACATCCGGATACTCTGCTTTGAGAGTACGAATCGCTTCAATCGTTTCGATTCCATCGCGGCGGGTTTCTTCTTGGCCGGTTGCAATAGGGAAAGTAAGTGCGTCGATCAAAATATCGCCAGTCTTCATCTGCCAGTTAGTAGTTAGATCTTCAATCAATCGACGCGCAACGCGTAGCTTCCATTCAGCGGTTCGGGCTTGTCCTTCTTCATCGATTGTGAGAGCAACAACTGCGGCGCCGTGCTCTTTCACCAAAGGCATGATACGTGCGAAGCGAGATGTCGGGCCATCGCCATCTTCATAGTTGACTGAGTTGATAACGCATCGGCCCCCAAGTGCTTCGAGTCCGGCTTTGATGACATTTGGTTCAGTTGAATCAAGAACAATTGGCAGAGTTGATGCGGTGGCAAAACGCGAAGCAATCTCAGACATATCTTTAGCGCCGTCGCGACCGACATAATCAACTGAAAGATCGAGCATATGTGCACCGTCTCGAATCTGATCGCGCGCGATTTCAACGCACTTTTCCCAATCTTCGGCAACGAGCGCATCGCGGAAGGCGCGCGAACCGTTGGCATTGGTCTTCTCACCGATTGCTAGATAAGTGTTGTCCTGGCGAAAAGGAACGTACTGGTAGAGCGAAGAAGCGCCCGGATCAATCGCTGCCCCACGATCTTTATATGGCTTGCTCGACATCTTCTCAACGACGGCTGCGAGATGTTCGGGTGTGGTTCCGCAACAACCACCTATTAGACCGATTCCGTAATCGCCAACGAAAGTTTCCAGCGCATTCGCCAACTCTTTCGGTCCAAGCGGATACTCGGCGCCCTTGGCTCCAAGAATTGGTAAGCCGGCGTTTGGCATTACAGAGATCGCGCAGTTTGCAAACTTTGATAAGTAACGCAGGTGCTCAGACATCTCGGCAGGACCTGTTGCACAGTTAAGGCCGATTAAATCAATCTCGAGAGGCTCGAGCGCATTTAGCGCAGCACCGATTTCGGAGCCAAGCAACATCGTTCCTGTTGTTTCAACTGTTACTTGTGCGATTAAAACGACGTCAAAATCAACCTCGTCGATCGCTTGGCGGCAACCGTTTACCGCAGCCTTAGCTTGCAATAGATCCTGCGTCGTTTCGACTAAGAGCGCATCCGATTTTGCATCGAGAAGGCCCTTAGCCGCTGTGTAGTAAGCATCCTTTAATTTTTGATATGTGGTGTGTCCCAGAGAAGGTAACTTCGTGCCAGGTCCAAGTGATCCAAGTACGAAGCGTGGTTTCTCTTTGGTACTCGCCGCATCGGCAGCATCTCGAGCGATCTTTGCGCCGGCAAATGCCAATTCGTAAATTCGATCTTCAATTCCATACTCAGCTAAGTTCACCCAGTTGGCTCCGAAGGTATTTGTTTCAATTGCGTCAACGCCAACCGCTAAATATTTGTCGTGAACTCCGCGCACAATATCGGGACGGGAAACGTTGAGAATTTCATTGCAACCCTCATGGCCTTGGAAATCTTCAAGGGTTGGATCGGCCTCTTGCAACATGGTGCCCATTGCGCCATCGGCGATTACCGTGCGCGAAGCCAGGGCTTGGCGGAGTAATCCCGCGGGTCTCTGGCGGTCAGGGCTCGTCACTTGGCAGAGGTTACCGTAAGGTGCTCAATGTGGAGATTCATAAGATACCTGCGCTGCGTTCGCCAATCATGGTTATCGCTTTTTCTGGTTGGAACGATGCTGCAGAAGCGGCAACTGGAGCAGTTTCACATCTCTTAGGTATCTGGAGTGAAATCGCTGATGTCGATAATCCAAAAGCCACAGATCTTATTCCAGAGCTAATTGCTGACGTAGATTCTGAAGATTATTACGACTTCCAAGTAAATCGGCCAATGATTGAAATTGATGGATCGCTTGTTCGATCTCTCATCTGGCCTGGAACCCAAGTTTTTGGGCTATCTACTCCGCAATTTCCCAATGACTTTGTAATCGTTCGTGGCGTCGAACCATCAATGAAATGGCGGACATTTACTCACCAGTTACTGGATCTGGCCGACGATCTGGAAGTCTCAACGGTGATCACTTTGGGGTCAATGCTCGCTGATGCTCCTCACAGTCGTCCTATTACTGTTACTGGATCAGGCGCACATCCCGATATCGCTAAACGACTTGGAATAGAAGTGAGTCGATATGAAGGTCCAACCGGAATCCTTGGAGTAATTCAGGATGCTTGTCTGCGCCGCGGAATGACGGCAATCTCATTTTGGGCTGCGATACCTCACTATGCAAGTAGTTCTCCATCCCCGAAGGCAACCCTTGCACTGATTAATGCGTTGGAAGATTTTCTACAGATCGACTTTCCTCTTGGCGAGTTAGACGAGCACGCAAGGGAATGGGAGAAAGAAGTCGACGAACTAACGCAAGAAGACAGTGAGATCGGCGATTACGTGAAAGCACTGGAAGCGAGTAAAGATAGCGCAG
>JACCDO010715319.1_pt1 | contig 10437 bp, 7 predicted proteins | sample 7446101 | NCBI WGS metagenome assembly JACCDO01 (sample SAMN15323440, study PRJNA562643) | freshwater metagenome | isolation source: river surface water | place: USA:Blue River Watershed | collected 2017-08-16
TAAGTATTTTGTGTTACTTCGGAAACAGTGTTAGTATTGCCTAATCCTAATTCACCATTTTGATTGTTTCCAAAACTATATAGTGATCCATCGGTACATAAATATAATGTATGGTTATCGCCGCCTAATGCAATTGAAGAAATAGTTTTATTTGATATTGTAAATAATGTGGGAGTTATGATATTGATGATTGATCCATCACCGATTTGTCCATTATAATTTTGACCACAACCATATACACTTTTATCATTACATACAAAAATCGTATGAGTGTCACCGGCTTGAATATAATCAATTGTTTTACCGTTTGTGGGGAAAAAAGTGATTGGTGTAGGTGAATATTGATTGGTTGTATTATTTATACCCAATTCACCATTTTCATTTTGTCCACACCCATAAACAGTTCCATCTGAACATATGAAAAAACTATGATAGGCTCCGCACGATATATAACTAACAGGTGAACTAAAATACTCGGAAGAAATAAGATTTGGTTCAACGTAGTAATCATTATAAACATCATTAAGCCCTAGTTGACCGCGACTATTACTACCAGTACAATATACATTTCCAGATACATCTAAAAATAAAGTATGACGTTGACCACAAGCAATTGCTGCAATTGGTCTGGTAAAAATGTTATTCGGATTAATTGGGGTAGGATAACTATAATCATTAAAATCGCCAGTGCCCAATTGTCCAAAATCATAGTTATATCCGGTTCCGTAAACATTTCCGGATACATCTAAAAACATGCTAAATCTATCACCGGCTGCAATGGCGGAAATATTATTATAATTAAAATAGGATTGTTCAATTAATTGAGGACTAGGAAAACTAGCTGTATTGGTGCCTAATCCAAGTCCACCATACTCATTATTTCCACAACTATAAACGCTACCATTAGTATGTAAAAACAAAGTATGGTCATTACCACATGCAATAGCAGTTATATTTGATAAATCGGTTATTTCCGTTGGAACATAATAACTACTATAACCTAAACCAAGTTGTCCATATTCATCACCGTACCCACAAGCATATACTGTGCCATCACTGCATAAAAACACACTATGATAAGATCCAATTTGCACATCAGTTATGGTTTTTCCAGGTATTTCAAGATATCTGGCTGGTGAAATACTTTCGAAACTGTATTCGATACCTAACCCCAATTCACCGTCAGAGTTATAACCTACGACATAACACCCGCCTGATTCAGTTACGATAATAGTATGATATGATTCTATTCCAAATGTTCCTTTGTAGTTTTTGATAGCGTCGGTTAAATAAATCGCTTTCAAATCGGTTCCGCCGGTTTCGGCTATCCAATCACCCCCTGATTTGTTGTTTCCGGTAACATCATCGGATGCGCCTAACGCAATTTGGGGGAAAGTGGTCTGGATCATCTCGATGGTTTTTTTCCATTTTGGGTCCTTCATGATATTACAGGTAAACAAATCAAGAGCAATACATTTGGTTTTGTCCACGATCCATTGTACGAAAGCTTGGTTTTCCACGAGTTTCAAGAACTTGTTTGATGGTCCGTTTTCTTGGACGATTCCCACATGTTCAAATTGGGGGTTATGCCCAAACGCAGACAATTTGGTTTGTAAAGTGGCTAACGTTTCCGTAGCAAAATCGAAAACAATGGAATCGGTATTGGAATTGATGCACCCTTGGAAGACTGTCAAATCTTTGATTGAGTTATCAATGAGTAAAAGATGTCTCATTTTATAATATAGATTCATATATTATAAAACCCCCTATTCGAAACTATCTAATTGTTTTTCGGAGGGTGTTTCACATAGGACTCCGTTGGCCCAAACACCATAGCGGCGATCTTGGCGTGGGTAACCATACATGTAGCATGACTGTGTGTTAGGTCTGATATTTTAAAGGAGTTTAACATATACGTCCCATCCTCTATTATCTAGTCTTTTTACTGTTTTTTCCTCCGTCATTGCACCCATTCTATGTAAAGGAATCTCCTCAGTAGTACATGAAAATCTAAATGACCATTCTGGTCCAGGTGAAGGTGAATTAGGTGTTGCTGTGTAATCGATTACACCAGTTTTATTACTATAACCTCCTCTCGTATAACGTTTTTTATTGGTTTTTCTAGAACGTCTAGAACGTTTAGTTCTTCTAAAAGTATGACTGTTTTTCATACCTATAATATTATGTAATATTATTTTATCGCTACATATGTCTATCTCTCATATATCCCAATTGGTTTTTAAAATTATATCCACTGCAAACAATATTTGATAAATCTGTGATTTTTGGTTTTCTACATGTTCGAACTGGAGATTATGCCCAATCGCCGACAATTTGGTTTGTAAAGTGGCTAAAGTTTCCGTAGCAAAATCAAAGACAATGAAATCAGTAATGTTATTGACACATCATTGGAAGAGTGCCAAATCTTTGGTTGAGTTCTCAACGAGTAAAAAGTGTCTCATTTTATAATATAGATTTGTGTATTATAAAACTTCTATTCGAAACTATCTAATTGTTTCTCGGATGGTGTTTCACATAGGACTCCGTTGGCCCAGACACCGTAGCGAAGATCGCAATCCCCGCCATTTTCAAAACAGAAATTGTAATATTTATAATGGCGGGTTTCCATTTTCTTGAACTCTGGTAAGTTCTCTACAAAATGCAGGTATTGGTCGTCGATTTTGAATTGAAGGCCTTTTGGTGGATGTGGTTTCAAGATGGCGTGTCCACCGGTCAAACACAAATCGGCAGTCATATTTCCGGATTTTTCCATTTTGAACATACATTTCTTTGGATCATCGACATTGTTCAAAAGCGATCCCTTGGAAATCTTTTTGACAACTTGCGGACCATGTAAGTAGGTTTTTACGATGGAACCAGGAACTAATTTTTCAACCGGGATATATGTTTCTTGGTCGCCGAGAATCGATAAAATCTCAGTTCCTTCGCCGAAACATGGCACGACCGAATAGGCTGCAATAGTTGCATTGAATGTGGCAAGAGCAGGAGTCGTATAATTGGTAATATATTTCAATCCAAGTATATTATAAGTAGAATTAAGAGAGTTTTGTCCACAAACATACAATGTATTGTCATTGCATAGAAATGATGAACGATAAGATCCAGCAAATATTTGAGAAACAACCTTATTGGATCCGATCGTAATTTGAGTTGGAGTCAAAACCGGTCTAATATAAGTTAAAATTTGTGTTTCATCTACGGGTATTCCTAATGCCGCGCTATTGTTAGATCCGCAACCATAGACATTTCCCGAACCATCTAAAAATAATGTATGATCTTCGCCACAAACTACGTCAACCACGTTGGATATAGAAGTGATATGTGTGTTTTGTAATAAATGTGCAGTATTATACATATCAAAACTACCAATACCTAGTTGACCTGTACCGTTATAACCGCAACCATATAGATTTCCTGAATTATCCAATACAAAACATGTGAAATAATAAGATGCTATTTTTGATACATTTGATTTAGTCATTAATTGTGGAACCTTATAACTATTTCCAGAAGTAGATAATCCCAATTCACCATAATAATCAATTCCACAACTATATGCAGTATGATCATTACATATAAAATAGGATACATATGCACCAGAGGCAATCGATATTACTGGTTTATTGGAAAATCTGGATGATGGGATTTGTGTTGGGGTAGTTTTATTTGCAAGATCGTTCAAACCTAACTGACCTGAATCATTCTTTCCACAACCATAAACATTCCCTGTTCCATCTAAAAACAAAACATGACCTATTCCACATGCAATAGCAGTAATATTTGATAAACCAGTGATTTGGGTGGGAACATTTCGATCATCAGTATCACCTAGACCTAATTGTCCATATGCATTATATCCACAACAATAGACTGTTCCGTCATTGCATAAGAAATAACTGGTTTGAGTATTTTCACATGTCGTTGCAATTTTAGTGATAATTTTATTACCAATATTTGTGGTGATTTGTGTTAAACCAGAAACATCGTCATTATGACCTAAACCTAAATTGCCGTAATAATTGTGGCCAGTTCCATATACATGTCCGGATCCATCTAAAAACAAACTAAACTCTCTACTATAGGATATTGATGTGATGGTATTTGAAAATGTACTTAATGTAGTGTATAATGTAGGAGTAATAACAAGCTGTATACTTCCATCACCGAGTTGCCCTTTAGAATTATTTCCGGATCCATATACTGATTTGTCGTCGCATACAAAAATTGTGAACTGATCTGTCCCCTGAATATAATTTACTGTTTTACCCGAAAAAAATGTGATTTGGACAGGAGTATATTCATAGTAATTACTAGTAGTACCTAACCCCAATTCACCGTAAAAATTGTAACCACATCCATAAACGTCTCCATTACTACATACGAAAAAACTTTTGTCGTATCCACAAAAAATCATACCTACGTCACTGGAAAAATAATTTGCGTCAATTTGGCTTGGTACATAAAAATTAGTGTCACCATTATTACCATCGAATAACCCCAATTGTCCAGAACCAGTTTCACCGGTTCCATATACAGTTCCATCATAACACAAAAACAATGTATATGATCCACCACATGCAATCGCACCTACTCCTTCATTCGGAAAATTGTTAGAATAAACTTGTGTTGGAACATTATAAGAATTACTATCATCTGTCCCCAATTGTCCACTACCATTTTCACCACTTCCATATACAGTTCCGTCTGAACACAAAAACATACTAAAATATTCGCCACAAGCAATTGCTGAAACATTTTGACCTGAAAAATAGGTTTGGTTTATCAATTCAGGAGTCGTCCGATCGTTAGTATCTTCTCCAAGACCAAGTTGTCCATTTGAATGATAACCACATCCATATACAGATCCGTCATTACACAAAAACAATGTATGACTATAACCACATGCAATAGCCGTTATATTTGATATATCAATGAGTGTTGGTTCATAATAAGTATTTGTATTTCCTAAACCCAGTTGTCCATTACTATTATTACCGCAACTATACACTGTACCGTCACTACATAAAAATACACTATGATTATTTCCAAGTTGAACATCCGTAATACTTTTTCCAGAAATTAATAGACGCTGAGCTGGAGAAATTGTATAATATGCCTTACCTATTCCTAAACCTAATTGACCATTTTCATTATTACCCATCACATAACATCCACCTGAACCATCCACAATAATACTAAATTGTATCATTAACCCGAATGTGCCTTTGTAGTCTTTGATGGCATCTGTCAAATAAATCTCTTTCAAATCGGTTCCTCCGGTTTCGGCTATCCAATCACCGCCAGAGTTGTTGTTTCCAGTAACATCGTCGGATGCGCCTAAAGCAATTTGGGGAAATGTGGTTTGGATCATTTTTATAGTTTTTCTCCATTTTGGATCGGTCATGATATTACAAGTAAACAAATCAAGGGAAATACATCCGGTATTATCTACAATCCATTGCACTAAATCTTGGTTCTCCACGAGTTTCAAAAACTTGTTAGCAGGTCCGTTTTCTTGGACAATGCCAACATGTTCGAACTGGCGATTACCGCCAAACGCAGACAATTTGGTTTGTAAACTGTCTAAAGTATCTGTTGCAAAATCAAAGACAAACGAATCGGTATTGGAATTGATGCATCCTTGGAAGACTGCCAAATCTTTGATTGAATTATCAATGAGTAAAAGGTGTCTCATTTTATAATATAGATTTATATATTATCAAATTATGGGATTATTGAATCGAAACTTATAGTGACTCAAAACTTTCTAATTGTTTCTCGGATGGTGTTTCGCATAGGACGCCGTTGGCCCAGACACCGAATCGGCGTTCTTTGTCTCCGTCGTTTTCCATGGAAAAATTATAGTATTTGTAGATTTGGTGATCATCGATTTTTTCAAAATCGGCATTGTTTTCGGCAAAAGACAAGTATTTGTCATCGATTTTGAATTGAAGACCTTTTGGGGCTTGATCGACCAAGACGGCATGTCCGCCGGTAAGAATCAAATCATTTGTCATGGCATCGGTTTTTGGTAATTTATACATGCATCGCTTTGGTTCTTGAGGATCATTCACGAAAGAACCACTGACAATTTTGGCGATTTTACGAGCACCGTGCTTGTAGGTCTTCACCACTGATCCTTCTACCAATTTCTCAACGGCAACGTATTTTTCTTCCTCGTTTTCGATAGTAAGGATTTGGGTACCTTCACCGAAACATGGGATGGTGCCTGAAACAGTAGTAACAGTAAAAGGGATGAATGTTTGGGTTAAATTAGCAGGTTTATTATACCATACATTGCTAGTAAGTGAACCCGTTGCACTCGTTGAATTGATGGATAATATTGTATCTGAGCCACGAACCACTGTAAATGAGTATACATACATTTTAGTATAATAACCCAAAATTATATTCCATGACGAACTTGGCGAATAAGATGCAGTGGTTGTTCCTATAGCAACATCGTCAAGATATAATGTAGTTGTTCCACTAACGCGCGCAAACTTATATTTGTGAAAACTATTACTATAAGTCGCACCATCTAGATTAAAGCTTGAAATTATATCTTCTGAGCCCATGCCTGCAGTAAATGCCAGGGAACGTAGTTGGGGGTTTGAAAAGGTCACTGAAGGAATTGAAAGTGAAAGACCGCCACCAGAAAATGGTGCCATTGTGTTTGTAGAAAATCCAATAGGTTCCGACCCCGGTGGTGAGTTGCTAAAATCGATACTTGCAATCAACTCGATCGAAAAATCATCACTTCCAAACGAAAGATCGGTATTGGCTGAAACATCAACTGTTGTTCGCTGATTTCCAGTTCCTTTGTCTAAATAAAACACGGATAAAGACATTTATATAATACAAATAGATATTTTATGAACATAAATATACTACCTTTCTAAATGTGCTACCTTTCTAAATACACTACCTGCCTACATACACTACTTTCCTAAATGTGCTACTTTCCTAAATGTGCTACCTTCCTAAATATACTACCTTCCTAAATATACTACCTTCCTAAATATACTACCTTCCTAAAAAGTCAATGTATAGGTCCAATAGTTTTCAAACGAATAAGGAACCCCGGTTAAAAACGCCTTGGCATATTGCATCGCATAATACAATATATATTCGGCGATTTCCAAGATCACTACAAACAGCCATACCAATTTAAACACAACAAACTTTTTCTCATTAGACATTGACGGATCAATTGCAATATAAATCGAACAAACAGTGACAACGGCATAAAATACCCACATGAGAATACTATTTACATAAATCAAATTATTGCGTTTTCCAGCCATATTCGTATAAACTTGATCATCTACCGAATAATTATTTCGTTTGGTGTTTATTTGATTTTCTAACGCAGCATTTTGAGTCGATACTGATTTATACGCGGCATCCATTGAATCAAATCCCTCCTTGTTTTCAAAACCTTGCGCTTGGGGACCTTGGGGAAGTGTCTGTTTTGTACCAATTTCTTTATGTTTCAATTGATCGATATCTTGATTGGCTTGTATAGTTGCGTCTTTGTAACCCAAAATAGAGCCCAATATACTAGATGAACCAAATAGATTCTTTCTATAATATTGAACAGTATCTAATAAACTATTGTTTTTTGAAATGAGTCGATTGTTGTCTTCTGTCAATTTAAGCACTTTTTTTTTCTCTTCGCCTAAATCAAGTCCGCATTTTGTTTTGTCCCGATTACAATTTTTCAAATCATTTTTACATTTTTTGGATTTGTTCTTCTTCGACTTGTTCTTCTTGGACTTCTTCTTCTTGGATTTGTTCTTCTTGGACTTCTTCTTTTTGGATTTCTTCTTCTTGGACTTGTTCTTTTTAGACTTGCTTTTTTTGGATTTCTTCTTCTTAGACTTGCTTTTTTTGGATTTGCTTTTGGATTTCTTTTTACCAGACTTGCTTTTGGCCTTACTTTTGGATTTCTTTTTACTAGACTTGCTTTTTTGTGTAGTTGATTTGGATTTATTTTTATAATCTGCAACTGCTTTATTTGCTGCATCTAGTGCTGTTTTCTTGGCATCTAATACACCTTTTGCATTTTGCACAATACCATTTGTCGAATCCATTGTTGTTTTTGCCGATGATGTTTTTGCACTATCTGATGCACATGCTTTTTTATTTTTATCATTAGGTTTTTTTGCGGCATCTGCACATGATTTTAATGATTTCTTATTTGCATCACCATATGTTTTCGCCGATTTATCATATGTTTTCTTTGCTTTGTCATATGCTTTCTTTGCATTGTCATAATCCTTTTTGGCTTGTTTTGCAACACCTTCCAGAACAGACAATTCATTTGAAGTAGCCCCTTCGACAAAGCTTTCAAATAAGTTTCCAAGAAATATAGACATCAATTTATATTATACATATAAAAAGTTTACCTGTATAATGTGCAATCCATTCTTACTTAGAATAGTCCCCATAGGATGAAAACTCATAAGTTGTAAATGGTTCGGCGGCTATATTACTAAATCCCGAAGTATTTCCCGAAACAATACATTGTCCATCAGTATTGCTCCAAATAGTTCCGGTCGCACAACATGCTGATCCGGCACAATATCCACCATAATCACTAGTGGTTCCACTGGATGTAGTATTTCCAGTTACGTATGCATTTCCAGATGTTGGTGTAGACAATAACAATTTATCAAAATCCATGTTATCACGTGCGTTAATTTTCGCCATTAATATATAAACTAAAATGAATGCAACGGTAATGACAACGGCTTTCAATATTCCAGTAACAAATCCGGGAATGATAGGGATATTTTTCTCTAATAAAAGTAATCCTAAATATACTAAAAGTGAAATCACAATGACAATCAAAATATCAATTTGAGTCCGGTATTTTTTACGATAACTGTCGTTAAATGCAATCACGCGTTGTTGTGCAAACAATGCATCGTCTACGTTTTTCTTTTTCTCATTCAATCGTTCATTTTCGGCTTTTATAATAGTATTCATTTGGGCTTGGTGATCCAAGACAGCGGCCGACGAAATATTTGCACTCGAATATTTTCCATATGCATCATTCAATTGACTCTGTAATGTAGAAACATAATTAGAAACATCGGTTCCTGCACTCAATGCATTTAAATCGGTTAAATATTGTTGTTGCACGTAAAATACTCCCGATAAATCAGTATATGACATTTATATTTTATAATGATATAAAATACAAAACAGTGATCCAAGATTACATCCCTAAATATATTCCCGTAATCAACAGAGTCGCCGACAAAATAGTGCCTGCAATATAAAAATTATTTTGTCCTAAAGCCATCAGTTGGGTATCTTTATTTAATCCGTCACTTAGAGTAGAGTTTTCGACATTTACCGGAATACTCGAATCAAACTCATACTTGTTATTTGCAAGTAAACTGTTGCGGGTATCATTATAGATTGAAATATTATTTGCCAAATCGGTATAATTCTGATTCATGGTCTTCATCATCACAGAATAATCGGCGGATATTTGTTGCAATGGCTGCACTTGATTGGAAATGACATTCCCAGCACTATTGGGGGAACTGATCTCAGTATATCCGTGACTATCAAAACCTTCTTGGTATGTTTGGATTTCGCCATGTATGATTTCAGTATTTCCATATGGATAATAGATTAATGATTTCGATGTCATTTGTATATTATTTGGCGATATTTTCATTTTCGCAATTTCATAAAAACATAGTAGGCGGCAGTTGTTGCTAAAACTGTCAATAATATTTTAGTGTACGCCGTGGAAATATATTGTTTTTCATAAAAATCAGATGAAGCGCCATTAATATTGTTCAGTTCTCGCAATTTGGTATCGATTTCAACCCGATTCTTTACCATTTTTTCATATTGACCCATGATTGCATTATAGGATGCATCATATTGACTAGGTGTAGGACCTCCATTTGTAGGTGATAATGAACCCAATGCAGTTTGTAGTGCAGCAATAGAGTTTTTCGTCGCATCATATGCATAATTCACTGTTTCTAATGAAACGGCTGATGACGGACATGATGTAGTTGTAGTGGATTTTTTGAGGGTGCAATTCACATAGTTTGCATAAAGACTATTAAAATTATTTAAATTGGTCAATACATCTTTTTCCAAGGAAAATATATTACTCGTTGGACCGGTTAAAGTAGTAGATGACATTATTATATACTTTATGTGTAAAATAATGTGCTAAACCTTTTGTATTCCACCGTTCATCATATAAATTGTGGCCACGGCAAAAATGGCAATTCCACTGGAAATATTAATGGTTTTCATAATCTCATATTCGTATTGTTTTTTGGTATTCGCATAACGTTCTTCAGATCCGGAATGATTGTTCTCCATTTTGTTGGCTAATAATGCATATTTTTTGTTCTTGCAAACTTCGTGTTTATA
>JACCDO011161780.1_pt1 | contig 10437 bp, 12 predicted proteins | sample 7446101 | NCBI WGS metagenome assembly JACCDO01 (sample SAMN15323440, study PRJNA562643) | freshwater metagenome | isolation source: river surface water | place: USA:Blue River Watershed | collected 2017-08-16
AATAATAATTATTAATATCTATTTTTTGTTCAAATCCAATAAATGGTACTTGGATATAATCTTTATTATAACAACCAAATTTAATTGAGGAAAGCTGATTAATAATTGATTCAGCAATTTCTGCAAACTGAACACGAATTTGTTTAATCTGACTCTTAACAGTCTTTAACTTATACAAATACATATCTAATTCTTTGTTCTTAGTATAGGTATAATTATTATTTGTTAGCGTACAAGTTGACATTAAATTTATAATTATTATGTATATTAATCATAAAAAAATCAATTTTTAATAATTTACACAAACATTTGATAAATTATTGTTGCTAACGCTATTGCTAACGCTAATAAAATTATTAACTTGATCTAACATATCATCCCACTTGTTATCTAAATTATTATTAATAATTAGAACTGGTGTATCTTTCCAATTATTAAACCATTCTTCATGATAATTATGAAGCTCTTGAAGATATTCAAGTGGGACACCATTTTCTTCATTACGACCACGTACATGCATTCTTTCAAGACATTTTTCAGGAGAAGTTCTTAGATAAATAATCCCATCTGGTTTCTTAAAAAATTTTTGCTCAAGCCAATCAAACCAAAAATGATAACAGTTTGTTTCTAATGTATTCATTTTATTTGAATTAATACAAGATTTTCCAAAAACATATCTGTCTGTCCAGATTGAACGTTCTGAAAATCGAACAGGTTTAACTTGTGGAGCATCAATTGATTCAAGACGAGTTTTAAAAACCATGGTTTGAAATAAATATGAATATCTAACTGGTTCTTCATAAAATTCTTGCAAAAGATTTTTACCATCAGAACCCTTAATGCTAAGCCACAAATTTACTGGCTCCCGAATAACTTCAAAATTTTCATTTTGATTTAATTTTTCCAACAAGGTCGTTTTACCAGACCCAATGTTTCCTTCAACCAAATACCATTTTTTGTAACTATCGTAACTATTCGAATTATTGGAATTATTCATTAATATGGTTTATTTTGATAATAATAATAAAATAAATCAATTTTTTATTCTTTACTCTGTAGCTCTCAATACTGAAAGTGCATTGTACAACATCATTCGTTGGTCAATAATTGACATGATATAATCATATTGTGAATGACAATATCCGTTGGAGTCAATGATATCTCTTAGTACCAATTTAAATATTTTAGTGTACGTATCCAGGATATAATGAGGATTTACACAATCAGAATCATAACTAATATCATACAAAGTTGCCAGTTGTTTTACCTTGTACAGTCCATGAACTTCTGACATATTAAAGTCAATTGACTCATGTAATTTGGTAATAACAAACGACATTGGATATTGCATAACAGTGACCCGATTATTCAAGAATAGTTGATATTTTGGTGATGAACGAATTTGAACCAATTTCTTAAATCGTTCTTGAACAAAGTTTCCATCTGAATCAATTGTTGCAAGTTCAGGTGACATCTCAATAAAACATCCAGATTCATTTTCTGTCACATCAAATAGAACATTATTCAAAAGTTCATCACGATCAAAACATGACAATAGTGAAGAATAAAAGTTAAAAGTATCTGGACCAGAATAATCTTGGAAAATTATTTTGGTTTTATTAACTTTACTCAAACAAATTGAGATTAGATTAATCAGATTAGAAACATTAGTATCTACTGTACTATTGATTTCTTTTTCTTCTTGAGGGTTATAATAATTCCGTATTTCATAATAAAAGCAGGAATTAATTGCAACCACACAAGTTGTCCTGTTTTGAAAAATCCTCCAGACATACTTGTCATTTTCCACAATTGATTTTGTCATGATCAACGGGTCGTTTTGTCTCGCAAAAAATTCTTCGATTTTAAGAGGAGACTCGAGCATGGGATCAATCAAAATGATTAATTTATTATCAGCGAATTTTTCTAAAAAACAAGGGTATTGTTGATTGTTTTGAAGTTCGTTTTCCTGATAATGTCCCATAGCTGAACCAATAGCTATGTAAACAAGGTTGGTATTAGGTAGTGATGCTTTATCAAATATTTCTGACCAGTTTTGCATTAAAGTAAATAATATAAAATAGTAAATGAATTAAAAATTCAATTTTTATTTATTGTTTATTGTTTATTGTTTATTGTTTATTGTTTGTTATTTGACTAATATCATTAATTAAACCCGATTTGATATTTTTTAAATTGGTCATTTGTTTATTTAACAATTTAATTCCAATATAGTTTTCATACAATTTAATAACCAATGGTTTTAATTCAGTAGTTAAGTTATCTATTTTAATTATAATTGGATTCTTAATCATATATTTACATTTATTACCAGTATCAATATGTAATTTGTTTAAGATATCAAAATTATACATCATAGTTTCTGTCAATTCATATATTGATTTTATTTTTAAATTTAATTGTGTAATTTCATCTTGATTAAAATATGTAATTATTTTACCATAAAACTTTGAAATAGACTGATATATTTTTTTATCCTGATTTATTTTTTTCTTAATAGAATTATAATCAAGCTTAATATTCGCCCACTTGTACATTTCATATATTTTCATAGTCTCAACAAAATTAACAAAATCATAGTGTTTTTCAATAACATCTTTAATACTTTCTATGTTTGAATAAATTGTTTTATGTGTGGTATCAATTAATGATAACAATGATAATTTATCTTTGTCTATATTTATTTTACGTATTTCATAGTTATTATAGTCATTATAATCATTATAATCATTATAGACACTAGATGTATTTATTACAGTTTCATCCATTATTACATTTTATGATAATAACTATAATACTTATTCGGTTCAATTTTTCCAAAAAAATTGACTAAATAATATATAAAATATAATATTTGTAATAAATAAAATGACAAAATTAAATTTATCAACTATTATAAAATATAATAATTGGGAAAAACTAAATGATATGCATTCTTTGATAAATAATAAAAATTATCACATGCTCTTATGTACATCAATTAGATATCATAGTAAAGAATGTTTTGATATATTAATTGCTCATCCAAAAAATAAAGAATATATTAATACTTTATCTGGTTATCATTATATATCATTCGTTTTTGAAAATTATATAAATGGACCAAATAAATCAAATGAATATTATATAGACAAAATATTTCCATTAGTAGCTTTTATCAACAGTGAATCAATTGAATATATACTTAAAAATACTAATTTATTTGGGAAATTTTTTAATAATATAGATATAAGTGAATCATCACTAAATTATTTATTTCGTCAAATTTGCATGAATAATAATGTTGAAATATTTAATATTGTTTATAATCATATTAAAAATAATCCAAATCATTTTCCATTTTTTAATAATGGTTGGGTTAATAAAAACATATTGTATAATTGCTTAATTTTTGACAATGTTGAAGTATTAAAAGTATTAAATGAATTAAAACATAACATTGATCATGTTTTATGGGATAATATACAAATTTCCTCTTTGGTTCTAAGTTTGGTTGATGCAACTAATAAAACACATGATTTAAAATGTTTTAAATATTTGATTACAAAAACTACAACTGATCAAAATTTATTATGGTCTGTACATTTAAGATTAAAACAATATCCTTACTGTAATCAATTTTATAAATTAAATATTAATTGGGATTTTAATTACGATAAACTTAATGAACTAACACCATTAAATAACATGGAAAATTTAGAACAAAATAATAACCCAGAATTAACTAATGAAAATTTAGGTTTACAAATATTAAATGACGATGATTTTTACAATGGATTTATTGATTTTAATAATTTTGAAAGTGTTGTTAATATATTATATAATTTGACACAAATGCAATTAACTAATCCTGATCCAAAAGTCAAAAAATATTTGGAAAATATAAATAAAATACCAAATATTGATATAATTAATAATTTGACATTTTATTTGTGTTTATTAGTTAAACATAGTATTATCATAAAACGTAGAATTAAAAGAAAGCAAATAATTATTGACAAAATAATTAAAACTCTTAAAATTATAGAATATTTTAAGATAAATAAATTATCTACATATAATCCAATTATTAAAATAAATGAGCACATGGAACCTAATGCTAAAAAAATATTTAAAAAAGTTATATTGTTCTTAGCAAAATTATCTTATGATATTCCAGATAATATCAAAACTGAATTATTTCCAAAAATCTTTACGAAAAAAGAGATTACAAATTGGGACACAATGATTAAATCATACAATGAAGATTTGATATTAAAAAATATTAAAAATATTAATAAATCATCTATGAAATACAGACCCAAATACAAACGTTCTAAAATGGTTCTAGAACAAGATGATGATGAATTAGATGATGAAGAACAAAACGATGTTAACAACGATATCGAATTATAATTTATAGTTCAAATTCTTTTGTTTTTTTATTTTTTTTACTAGTTGTACTGTTTGTACTACTAGTAGGATTAAACAGACTTTTTGTTTTTTGCGATTCTTGAGTTTTTTTATGATCATCACCTAACAGGGTTTGTATTGGTTCATCCAGAAATTCGTCTTCACCAGATTCATCATCAGAATTGTCTTTGTTTTCATTATTAATACCATCAATTTTATAAGTATCAAAATCCCCATCATTTAATTTAGATAGATGTTCTAGCTTATATTTGAGAGTACCGCAAATAAACTCTTCAATTGTTCCTTCACAAAACACAACTTTTTGAATGGCATTTGTTTTAGCACCTGCCCGATGAATTCTACCTAAACACTGAATAAAATCTTGTGCACTCCAAGTTGGACTGATGATTGATACTCTCTGGTGTGAACCTATAAGGTCGTGTAGACTGATCCCGGTGCCACCTGCACGAATGTTAAGTAATATGATGGTCTTTTTATTAGCTTGAAAATCTTTAATATTTTGATTTCGTTCTTCAATAGATTGTTCTCCGTGAACAACACAATCAATATCTAATTCATCCGCTATTGTTTTTAAAGTTTCATTAAAATTTAGAAATACAACAGATGATTTACCCCCAACTATATTTTCTTTTATAAGTTGAATAAATGTTGGAACTTTTAATAGTTCAACAGCTTGTCGAGCCCTAATTATTTTAGGTAATATATAGACAGCATTTGATGCTTTTTCTTTAATATCAGTATATGCGTCTTCAATAATTTTATATTGTTCTGCAATTTTATCTGCATTGGTCATTTGATAACATTTAGCTCTAATATCATTCTTGGGAAACATATCACCCAAGTCTTTGATTCGCATTCTTCCACCATAATTTGGAAATAATTTTTTATTTAACGCAAGTGCTTCATCTGTTTTATATGTTCCAGCCAACTTTTTAATCCAATAAGGAAATTTACGTGGATTATCATAGAATCCCATTAGATAACCATAATTTTTAAATAATTTAATTTTATCAGCTAATGTTGCACTTAACATAATTACTTTATTATTTACACCTTTTAAACTTAGTAGTAACTTGGAGTGAAGTGTTTTATCATTTTTACATCGATGAACTTCATCTAGAATAACAATATGATTTGGTTGTAAAAGCCATTCATAAGTTTTGTCTTCTTTATTGAATAAAACGAAAGGATATGATTCATGATTTTGAGAAGAAAATGATGTATTAATAACTTTTTCATAGTTAATAATATTTTCTGGTTCTATTTCAAAAAACTCAGAAACATTTTTCCAATTTTCGATAACACTTTTTGGGCAAACAATAATTGGTTTTAATTTAAATTGTTTGCACACAGCTAAACTACAATATGTTTTACCAGTTCCAGTATCAGAAGCATCCACGATAATATTGGAGTTTTCAAAAGAATAAATTAAACTCAAACAATGTGGTATTTGATAATTTAATAATTTTGATATAATTGATTGTTCCATTAAAGTTATTTTTTATTAAATAATAATAATTAAAAGTCAATTTTTATTATTTAATTAAATAAATTAAGTGTGTGTATTGATAAAAAATATATAGTAATTAATATATAAATTATATGGATATAATTAATTTATTATATAATATTTCTAATTGTAGGAAATATATGTTATCAAGAAAAGATAATCATACAAGAATATCCCGTTTAGTTCAAATCCAATATTTAAATGAATTAAAAAATAAACAAAGATCAAATAAATATTGGTGGTTATTTAATATGAATTTATTAAATGGACCAAATACAACTGTGAATTGGATTGAAATATCCAAGTATAAAATATCCAATCAACAGATTAATTGGAATAAATATGTAAATCATGTAAAAAAATGATATATTATATACTATTATAGTATGAACTTCTTTTGTTTTTATTTTTTTTAGAACGCCTTTTAATATTTTTATATTTACTACTTTAACGCCATACATGATTTTCGTTATATAATATAACCTATCTTTACATAAATTTGACATTATAATTTCCATCAACATTTTCTAATCTAGTATATCCTAATATAAAATATATTATATTTAGAAGATATGTTAAAATTAAATAGAAGTTATATATAAAATTATTTGTTTTGAATGTCATATTTATGATAATGTGTATAAGATAGATAATTTGGTTTAATGATGAATTTTATTGTTATTATGAAATTAAATCAATTTTTGTTTGGTTTTTTAGTTGTTTTATTGGATTTTACTACACTTTTAGAGGCTTTTTTGGCAGTTTTTGTAGTTTTTTTAGAACCTTTTTTTGAACCTTTTTTTCCACCATTTTGTTTGACTGTGGAATTATTAGGAATAAATATTGGCATCATTAATAACAAGTATAAAATAAATATTTAATATTATAAAAAACAATTATCCATGTTATATTATATGATTAATATTGATCAAATAACTGATTCTGGAACTAATTTAGTTTCTTATTCAAGTAATAAATTAATTTTTTTATTTATTATTATATTAGATTTTTTAAAAGATAATGTTTCTGGTATTTTATCATTTTTATTTGAAAAGAATATAATACAAACAATGATTGGATTAATAATAGCTTCACAAATAAGTAAATTTACATCAGTATTATCTGATGTTATAATCTCTCCTGTAATTCAATTAATATCATTTGGACAATTTTCAAAATTGGAAGATTTTAAAATATATTTATTTGGTGTAGAATTTAAAGTTGGATTATTAATTATAACATTAGTTAACTTATTACTTGTTTTAATTGTTGTTTACTATATATGGAAATTATCTAGAGTTGAAAATTATAAATTTATACTTGATATGTTAGATAGTGCTAAAGAAAAATCACAATCATTACAAACTAAACCAACTATTTTAGTTAGTGCAAACATTACCGATTAAAGATTTTTCAGTATGAAATTTAAATTTTTTAAAAATTTCATTTGATGAAACTTGATCATTTGATTCAATCATTTCATTAAAAATATTATCTGATATATTTTTAATTAATTGATAATTATTCGCATGCCTAATTGGTAAAAATGCAAACACAGTATATTTAATTGGTTCTGACAAATAATATTTTTTATCAATCCATAAATTTGATAACATACATGCTTTATCCGTATATGCTCGAATATCAAGATCATTAACTATTCTATTAATATTACGCGAAAATTGATCCAACAAAATAATATCATGTATTATTTGGTTTGGATTTATTGGTTTTAATAAATTTTGATAGTTTTCAATTGAAAAATTTTCAAACAATGTTAGCATTTGTTCATAATATGTATGATATATTTGGTTATCTAATTGTTCATTTGATTTAAACCACCATATATGATATTTATCATCAGGAAACCAAAATTTTAATAACGGTATATTATGGTTATTACTTAATTCCATAATAATTAGTAAAAGTTAATTTATATTCAAATATATTTCAATATTTTTCCACATTTTTAGATAAAAAATTGAATTTAATATAAATTCATTATAATTATATTAAATTAAAAGATAAGAATGATAGAAATAATATTAGTGGCAATTATAATTATACTTGCTATAAAACTGATAATAAAACCTAATAAGAAACCATTTAATACTAATTTATCAAATATTCAAATAACACTTTTAAATGAAGAGTTTAATTTGATTGAACTTAAATTTATAAGGTTATTAAATAAGAGAAGGGATAGTGTATTTACAGATTACACAAAACAAAACTGTATACTTGTTGAATTTAATGGTTTAGATTCTAATATATCAATAGATAATTTTAATTTTTTACTAAATATTGTTAAAACAATATCAAGTAATTTAAAATTATTAGATAAATTAATAATCAAACTAACAAGTCCTGGAGGCTCAATTATGGATTTTGCAGAAATGTATAACATTCTTAAATCTATCAAATATGATAGTAATGTTGAAATAATTATTTGTATAGATAAAATATGTACAAGTTGTGGATATTTGATTGCATCACTTGGTAATGAAATTTGTGCAACTGAATTAGCTACAATTGGTTCTATAGGTGTAATGGTAGAAAATTTTAACATTGAAAATTTAATGAAAACTGTTGGAATTGAATATTTAACACTAAAATCAGGTAAAATGAAAAATCCAATGAATCCATATGAAAGTCCAAATATTGATTCTATTAATTTTGTTCAGACTCAAGTAAATAAAAACTTTGAAATATTTTATAAAATGATAGAATCTAATAGAAAAGATAAATTAAATAATGTCAAATTAATTAAATCAGGTACTACATTTTATGGTACAGAGGCTCTAGAAATTGGATTAATTGATAAAATAGGTTCCACATATGATTTAATAAATAAATATTTACCATCTCATAATATATATAAATTAAATCTGAATGAACCATCTAAATCAAGTTCAAATATATTTTTTAAATATATTAAAATGCTTATGAACTTGAATTAATTTAATCAATGAATTCACAATCATTATTTGATGCACGTGTAATATCTGGTTTACTAATATCATTAGAATCATCTAAATCTACTTCTCTAATAATTTCATTTTCTTTAACTTCTATAATTCTTAATTCAAAACCCATTTTGCGATATAATTTTCTACGATTATAACCTTGTCTGACAAAACTTGATAATTGATCTGTAAAGTCATATATTGTAGGTCTAACATTTGGATCAATTTTTCGAATTACTCGACCTACAGCTTGTTCAACTTCTTTTCTAGGTGTAACCATAAATAAGGTATTTAAATCTGGGATATCAAGTGCTTCAGATGCCATACCATATGATGCAAATATAATTTGTGCAGTTTCTGCAATTTTTAATGCTTTTTGTTTCATACCACCAATATAAAAGTCACTAGATGCAATTTCGCGTTCGTCAATTCTCTTTTTAAGTAATTCTAGATGTTCTAATCTATCAGATAAAACTAATATTTTTCTACTATCTTCTTGTATAATTTCTTCTATCATATCAACAATGAATTTATTTCTTCTCCCAATAGTTGTTATTTTATTAATAGTTTTTGCGCGATTAATATCTCCAGTTCTTAATTTAAATTCTCTAAATTTTTCATGAGCAATATCATAATTAACAATATTTACAAGTACTCTATTATTTTCTTCAACTGCAGATTTATACATAATGTCACCAAAATACCAATACAATATTTTTTCTAATCGATCAGATCTTTTTGGTGTTGCACTCAATCCAATAGTTATTTTTGATGCAATTAATGGTAATGCTTTTGAAAAGTATTGAGATGGTGCATGATGCGCTTCATCAAATATTACCATACCGAAATCCCTAAAAATGTCACTATCGTATTTATCTTTCGCAATTGATTGTAACATTCCAATTACAATATCTTTACCATCAACATCAATTTTATTTTGTTGAATTATACCAATAGAAGCATTTGTAAATTGTTCAGCACGTTCTTTCCATTGATTTAATAAAAAAGTTTTGTGAACAATAACTAATGTTTTAACTTTAAATTGGGATGCTAAATATAGAGACAATACTGTTTTTCCAGCAGCACAAGGTAAACATAAAACACCTCCGTCATTTGATTTTAGATGTGGAACAACAATATCAACAATTTCTTTTTGTTTGGGTCTTAATTCACCATTAAATTTAATTTTAATTTTAGCTCCTTTAATTTCTTTATTTTCATCAGGCTTTCCTAATTTTTTAAGTCCATAATGTTTAGGAATGCTAATATATTCATCATTTTCTTGATATACATTAAATTTAACTGGTTCTTCTTTTTTCGCAAACGAACATAATTTAAATGGTTGAACGGTTAATTCATTTTTAATAGTTTCAATAATTGTTTGATATTTTTCGGTTTTGGGTACTAAATAGCCTTCTTTACATAATATAGTTTTTGACATTATTTTATTATTTATATAAATAATAAAAATTTAGCTTTTAAATTTCAATTTTATAAAATGTTTAAGATTTTTTTATAGGTTATATT
>JACCDO011438899.1_pt1 | contig 10437 bp, 10 predicted proteins | sample 7446101 | NCBI WGS metagenome assembly JACCDO01 (sample SAMN15323440, study PRJNA562643) | freshwater metagenome | isolation source: river surface water | place: USA:Blue River Watershed | collected 2017-08-16
CCCTTACGACCCTTACGAGTTCCCTTACGCTTACCTCCAGATAAACCTACAGTTTCCTTAATCGAATTCAAAAAACTCTTATTTCCACCATTACCATTATTCTTACGAGTATTATTCACACTATTCATTGCTCCAGTATTCATCATACCTGAATTAGAACCATTTGAACTGTTCATTTGTTTCTAATTTACTAATACATTTTCAATCTTGGCACTTCGCCTTTTTGTATTCTTTGCCATAAAGTATGAATCTCCTTCGGTTCATAAACACCCGCAAAATGAACTAAAAAATCTCCTGGCTCCCACAATGGCTCATTCGGAAGTCCTCTTAAAAACGCATTAAACTTCTTATGCTCCTTCGTTATTTCCACTTTCCTTTTATCACTCTCATTCTCCTCAATTAACTTTATCATCGCTGCATTTTCCCACCAAATATGGTAAATACAATCTTCCTGCTCGTAAACTCGCTTCCAATAATCTCTTTGCCAAACCGTATTCCGTAGTAATATATTGCCTGAATTAATATGACCACAACTGTCCAATGTCATCAATAAATCTTTGTCAGCCGGTAAGTATGGAATCATACAATCTTCCACACGAATTTCAGGATTTGTTATTAAAACATCCGCATCACTTAACCAGACTAATGCGCCTTCGGGAAGATTCTCCAAGTGCTTCCTCAAAAATCCCACCTTTGACCAGGCAATCGGACGCTTTCTATCCCAATACTCTTCACCACCCTGTATATATGTATATCCATGCTTGTTCGCATAATCACTTTTTGACTTCAATAAAGGCTCTAAATGTTCACGATAGTCTCTACCTATAACTAGTGTCATAATCGTTATGTTTGACATTTTATTTTACTTTGCGCTCATCGTTTAGATATCTCATTTACGTTTTCTGTAGGTTTGACCCCTTCCTCGATTTCGATTTCCATATCGATTTCGATTTCCATATCGACTACGATTATTTCTACGATTTCGTGTAGTAGCAGTTCCTATCGTAGGGTCATTTCTTGGGTCTAATTTGAAATTACGATGAATATTTGTAATGACTCGACCGTATGTCTTGCCTGCTTTGGGTTCTTCTACTTTCACCTTTATCCACATACCTCTTTTCACAGTTCCATCCGCTAATTGAATCGGATTATGTGTCCACATTTCTAAAATACCATCCTTACGTCGAAAATCTCCATATCTTGGATTCTGAACATCAGGTCCAGCCGCTTGCGCTCTATCAAACCATTTTTTTGTGATTCGCTCACGGTTTTCTTCATAAATTTCGTCCTCAATTTGTTTTAATACTTCTTGGTTTTTACGAAAATCATCCGCATAAAAACGCTCTATATCCTCATATTGCTCCTCCATCGTTTGCATTATATTATACCAACGTGCACCCATACGCTCTCTTAACATCGCATAATCATACACTTGCTTATAAGCATCATCTGTTAAAACCTTACGTCTTTCTTTTACATAGGCTCTCGCCTTTTCAAGACGATCCACTAAATCTTGATTCATCTTCTATGCTATATGTATATAAAAATTGAAGTTGTGTTTTATTTACTGCTTAAATTACAATAACGTATTTATTCTAGGCAAATGAAAGAACTAAAATATCCTAAAAATGAAAAGGGAGAGTTTGTATGCCCATACTGCCCCAATTACACGGCAACTCGAAGAAATACAATGTTTTACCATATGAAAACTCATGAAGGTGAATTTCCCCATCATTGTAAATATTGTGATTGTAAGTTTAATTATTATAAACCCTTACAATATCATATTCAATCGAAACATCCTGAAAAATTACCCAAAGAGAATCAAGTCCTTCATACATGTCCTTTTGAAAATTGCGATTATGAAGCATCTACCGAACGAAATATACGAGTTCACTTTCTAAGAAAACATTGTAAACATCAAATATCACAAATTAAAGAAACTTCTGATATTGGATTTCAATGTAAAGTTTGTCAACGACAATTTAAAAGTAATGACCTTTTCTGCTATCACGCAGTAGATTGTCTAAATAAAAATGAAATACCTCTGCTTAGCCAATTATAATTTTTATGACTCTCTATGATTACTTAACATCTGAACTAAATTGTATAAATGATATCCTAAAGCAGCGAAGGCTATCAATAATAAAACTTCATATCCTGCTCTTGGTGTATCCTTTTGTTTATATCCTATATAGACTAATAAAGGTCCAACATATAAGAAATGGATTAAATTTACCCATAAATAGGGAGAACCTGATTGAAAACGAATAAAAGCCTTATACCCGTGATATGCAGTAATTATACAACCTAACACTAATAAAACGGTGTATACAATGTCCGCTGTAGCAGCCCTTTGAATACCTACATACAAAAATAAAGGAACCACCGCTAAAATATGAAATAAGGCTAAAATTAAGTGTGAAGTCTCCATTACTCTATATGTGTTTTAGTAATTCTATGGCAGATTCTACTGCGCCTTCCATCCACGCTTGTCGCATTGAAAATCCCTCCCCACACACATAAAGATTCGGAAAGATTTTTGGAAACGGTTGAATACTTTTCTTACTTTCTTCCTGCGGATTGTAATTTCCTGGAAGCCAATAACTTGCTCCCTCAGACCAATATTCAACCTTCGTAAAAAGTGGTTCAGGAATCTTCTCCTTCGAAAAATGCTTTTGACATTCCTCCGTTAAATACTTTCCCAAATATTCTTCACCTTTTTTATCCCAAATTTCCTTTATTTTTTCTGTATCTTTTCCATCCGTATAGGATATCATCACCAATCCTGTGGCCGGATTTATCGGAATAAAATAACGTAATGGCGTAGGTGTTACAAATTTGGGAATCGAAGAAAACCATGAAACACCAGATTTTTCCACTGGAAATACACTGTAGACTCGACACAATGGGTCCATCTTTACCTTGGATAAAAGTTCCCAGTCCTTCAATAAAGAAAATTTCTTCATCGCGACTGGATGAGTGGCTAAGATTAAATTCTTACATTCACATACAATAACGTTTCGTTTTTCTTTTAATTTTAATGGTCCTGTTGCGATATGAATTTCAAATCCAGTCTTCGATGGAAAGAATTCTTTCACATCATAATTTGAAAAAATCTTTACACCATTTTTCTTACAATCACGGATAAGTCCTTGAATCATTTTTTCATAGCCTTCCTTTACAACCATGTATCCTTTATGAGTCCCCATTTCCTGCCGAAAAGAATCTATGGCTAAATCTGCCCTCATTGTAAAAATCTCCGCCCAATACGGAAATTGAATCGTCATTTGTCTGGCTTCAATGGGTCCAAAAATTCTTACTAAAAGTGTATGAAGTGTATGATTGGCCAATTCATCGGCTGGAAGTTTTTGTAATTCAGGTAACCAGACTGGTAAAGAATGCTCAAATACATTCTTTTCTAATGGGCTTTCATAGGAAGGTTTCCATAAAATCTCATCCGAAATGGGTATTTCCGTACAATCATATTCTTTCAGAAGTTTGCGAACTTGAATATGGTCCTCAAAAACTCTTCCTGCTCCAGATTCATATTGAATCTTTTTTCCGTTGACTGTTGTTGAATACGTCTTTACACGTCCTCCCAAAATCTTGTATTTTTCAAACACTTCAATTTTGGCACTCGGATATTTCTTTGATAGTTCACGAGCAAAATATAATCCAGCGATTCCTCCTCCTACTATCGCATAATCACACTGAGACATATCTATTGTAACATTGACTTTATCCAATAGGCAATTTTTGCATTATCACTGGATGAAAGATTTCCCTTAAATTTACGATTTTCGATATACGCAAAAGAAGGAATTGACTGCATATTACAATATCCCAAGGTTCCAGGAACCATGTCTACATCACACTTTAACCATTTTACGTCGGGTGTATTTTCTATAAGTGCGTCTAAGGCTACTCGTTTACAGGCTCCACACCACTTTGCCGTAAAATAAACAATGACACGTTCAGGAAATTGTGTCTTTTCATATTGTTCATAATTACCTCTGCCAATAAGACTTTCAAAATATTCATGGTCCGGGAGGAGTGTCATCTCGGTCTTTGTGTTGGACTGTAGGAGGGACATCGTTCTTTTCTTTTGAGGTTTCAGATTTTGCCATATTTATGCGCATATATGTGAGTCCTAAACCTCCTACAATTGTTAAAAGTAAGATTCCTACTACTGCTATATTAAACATAGAGGGTCCTTCCATAGATAAGAGTGCGCCTCCAGTCTGAACGGCTTGTTTTTCTGCCAGTTCCGATAATTTAGCAGGGTCAGTATATTGACCTAATTCATTGACCGTATTCGATAAGACTTTTGGCATTTCTGTAGCAATTTTTGTAACTTCTTTTACAGGTGGTTCAACAACTTTCTTTGTTTCATCAACTAATTTCTTTCCAGTTTCAATCGTAACTTCTACTACCTTTTTAACAGGTGGAAATAGTAAATCATAAAGTGTCTTTGGAAGTAAGATTATATAACTCCATAAAATATCTAAAAATCCTGGAGGACAATCAGATTCTTTGTTGACAGGTTCAGGAGGTGTAAAGGGTTTTAATCTATGAGCAGGACCAAATTGTCCAAATAAGAAACTTAATGGAAATAATCTATCCGTTCCATTTTGAAATAAAGATTTACTATTGAAAATCATGTTTCCAAACGTATAGGCTGCCCATAACCAACCGAATAAAAAGGTAAAAAAAGAAACTGAAAGTGTAAATTTTAAAAAGGCTCCTAAATAATCTCCAGCGATTACGTGACTAAGACCATAAGGTATTAAGGCTGTTAATGCGAATGCCACAAAATAAAAGGGACTTGGATTTTCTTCAGGTGCTTTCGGTGTTCCTGTCTGGTGTATTAAACCTGCTCCTAGACCTGCTGGGCCAAATATAGGTAATGAGTAACCATATTTTTTGAAATTATCAAAATCTGTAAAGACTTGAAGAATATCATACCAATACCAAAAACCTAATGAAACAAGATTTACCAAAAACTTTAGAATTGCTGTTATCGGAGAACGTAAAAGTAAATGGTCCAATCCAAAAAAACCAAAGACAACTGTTATAATTTTAAATACTGTAGGGTCAATCTGAGTTCCTCCCCATGCTTTACCTTGTGTATAATGAAAGAAGCCTGTTTGTTTTTCTGGTAATGGTTCGGCCATCGCTATTCAAGCCAATCATTCTTTCTTGAGAATTTTAGACATATCTACGCGTACATTTTCAGGCAAGTTCATTAATCTTTCTTGAAAATTAGGTGGGAAACAAGGATGATGAAAGAAATATTTCAAAGGTGAGTTTGTTTCATAAGGAAATGTAATGGTTTCTCGATGGCCAATTTGTTGTCGGAAACCAAAATGTTCAAAATCAAAGAGCATTACTTTTCCAGTTCGCTGCCTGTATAATTTAAAATCATAAAGCGCAATTCCTTCTGACCAGAGTAAACTCCAAAAATATGTAATTTCATTCATAAGTGGTTCGGCCCATTCTTCTTTAAAAATTTCTGAAAGAATAATGGGTTCATTAAGTTCAATTTGTTCCATTTCATAGGACTCTGTATAGTGTTCAAATGAAAGAGATGGAATATCTAGATATTTAAAAATATCACTTTGTTTTACAATTTTTTCTGCCAAAGAATGAATACGTTTTTGAGTTACAATATCTTGACCTCGATTGCTATTTGACATTTTATTTACGTTCATCGTTTGATAAGACATAGTGTTCATTGTTGCTATAGAAATGGTTGCTGTCCTAGTATGAATACTTTGTGCAACCTTCAAATTTTTCACACCTTATACTGTGAATAATACGCCACCAAAACCGTCTACAACACGAAGAACATTGTGATTTGTAGCATAGATTCGAATTGTACAATTACCGCGAGGAGGTGTTGTAGCCTGATTTGTAGAAATCAGTAATTTAATGGTATCTATACGACTAGCATTCAAAGAACCACTTGGTTGTAATTCTTCAGGTCTCAAGGCCAAACTATAAAGATAAATAAAGTCATCTTGAGGTATTACTGTATGTCTTTGCCAAGGTTGAACTAAACGGAAGTAAGGTGCGGTTCGGACTTGAAAACGTTCAAATCCATCCAATTGTAGCACCGCAGTATCTAATAAATCAGTTCGAACACCTTCTTCACTTATACTCAAACTACTAAAATTAAACCATTCATGATTTTCTCGAACAACATTCTTTTGTAAGACCCAAAAAAACTCTCGAATGGGATGATTAAACTCAACTGGAACACTTATCTGAGAAGCAGATGCCTCTAGTGCAATTAATGAGGTGAATTGAATTTGCTCAATTAAATATTCGTGAGCATTGCTTACAAATCTACGACGTTCTTCAACATCTAAATAAACATAATCACCCCATAATGTACATTCTGTAATACTTACAGGATTCACTTGAAGATCCGTACATCCTTGAGTAAATTCTAAGGACCAGAACATTTCTTGTAAAGGTCGAAATGTAATGTTAATACGAACCGGGTGATATTGCATTGCCAATAAAGGTAAATATAGACCGGGATTCTTACAAAACCAGAATTGTAATGGGACGTATAATTTTAAAGGACCAACTAATGTGGGCTGTGAATATCCATCGACTTTACCAATCATGTCCCAAAATCCATATTTTTGAGATTCTGTTGTTGTTAAATTAGACCAGATTTCCATCCATTCACCCGTTTGACGGTCAATTTCTTGTTCACCAATGGTAATTGTAATTTCTTCAATAATGGCGTGACCAGTTGAATTTACATAGGATACAGTTTGACCAGTTGTCAATGTTAGTGGAGGTAGTTCTAATTCCAAAAAACACGGACCTAATAAATCTCCTGAACGAGGAATTAACCAACTGACTTTCTTACCAAAATCTGCTTTGTTATCCGAATACATTTCAATCGATTCTATCGCAAAATTCGTATGTCTGCGATAAACAAATTTAAACCACGTTATTTGTGGATTACCTGTCAAGAAAACATCCTGTTTTCCTTGCGCAACTAATTGTAATAAACCTCCGTTGCCAGTCATTACGCGTCTCTCTGAATGGTATAGTGATTCTAAATAGACTATAGTAGCGCAATGGACCCAAGGGCCTTTACAAAAAAAGGGTATGATACTGACCTCTTGATTCTCCGGACATTATTTGCCTTGAATCCAAACACAAACTTACCAATTTCCTCCTTTTATGTTGCCACAACTGATGGTATCGGTGGTCTTTATTGGCTTAGTGCTGTTGATTATATTAGTGCTGCGACTGGTATTGGCAATTTACCTAGCACTGTTAGTTATTTGTCTACAGGTTTATCCAGTATTACTGGTAACTATACTAATTTTTCAACCTATGTCAGTAGCGTGATTATTCAAGGTATTTCGTCACTTTCAACTGCGATTGGAAATGTAAATCTTACTGGAACGATTACTCCTATACAACTCACAAGTAGTATTCAAGGATTAGGAACTACTTCCTATATTAGTTCTATTAGTCTTACCAGCACTGTAAGAGGATTAGGAACTACTTCTTATATTAGTTCTTCTGGACTTATTAATTATACAACAAGCACTCTTTTCAGCACTGTAACTTGGTTTGTATCACCTGAACGTTATATTTCCACTGGAAATTTATTAAGTACAAGTTCAGATTTTCTCTATAAGTTTGAAAATTTAAATTTTGGCTCGGCTATTTCCACCGTTACAGTCTATGGTATTACTAATCTTTCAAATGTAAGTATTGGTGTTTATAATAATTATATTCAAGATGTATCCACTTTAAGCACTGCTGTAGGTATCCAAATTAATTCATTAAGTTCCGCACTCTACGGTAATCAAGTAGGATATATTACAAGCACAAATCTTGTAAGCACTGTTCTTGGATTAGGAACAAATGGTTATCTAAGTAGTTTATCTCTTTTTAGTTCTCTTCAAGGACTTGGAACATCTGGCTTTCTTAGCACTCCTTCTCTTACAAGTTCAATTGAAGGTTTAGCAACAACAGGATATATCAGTTCACTTTCTCTACTTAGTACTGTTACAGGTCTTGGAACAATAGGATATATTTCGTCTCAAGGAGCCACACAAACGGCTTTGACAAGCACTATTGAAGGATTAGCAACATATTCTTATATTAGTTCCCTTTCATTACTTAGTACACTTACTGGTTTAGGAACACTTGGATATATTTCTTCGGTAAATACTACTCAAAATTCTTTGACTTCTACCGTCATTGGATTAGGAACATCAGGATATCTCAGCACCACTCAACTTACAAGTACACTTCAAGGACTAGGAACCGCTGGATATATCAGTAGCACACAATTCTTGAGTTCCTTTTCAAATATATTGAGCAGTGGAATTTATATTTCAAGTGGAAATTTATTAAGTTCTACAAGAGGTCTTTTGACTAGTTTTAATGTTGTAAATAACAATACAATTTATGTAAATGGAGGCACCTTGACAATTTCAAACAATAGCAATATTGTATTTTTAAGTAGTTTCTTATATTCAACAATCTCGTATAAAGGTGAAAATGGTGCCCTTAATCCTATCATGTCCGCTAATCCAGCATATAATTCAAATCTCTTTTTCTCCACTGCAAATCTTCAATTAGATAGATTTTCTTCCTATATTACCAGTAAATCTATACTTACAATTGATACATTTCCCTCACTCTTTTTTTCACAACTTGCCTATACAAATTTTTCTGCGAATCCACTCAGACCCATGCAATTAAGTTCCTTTATTCAATATGGTTCTAATTATTTGAGTAGTCATATGTTTCAATCTATGTTTTACCCTTCCTTGAGCGCCGAAGGTGCTTCCAATCTTTATACAACTCCAATTCGTATCACTGTTCCTGGATCTCTCATCTGTAATGTATATCTACAACAACCATTCATTTTGAGTCACTTTGTCCCTAATGCTATCAGTCTTTCATCATCAAATGGTCTTTCCAATTCAAATGTTTCATGTTATTTTGCTTCCACCAATTCGCTCTTTTTATCAATTCAGAACTTGCCTTCATAAGTTAGATGGCGTCAAGACGTACTTATGATACTGACGAAATTACACTACGCCGAGTGTTTGCTAAAACAACTGGAAATATTCCTGTTCCTGCTCTTCGTGTTCTTACAGCAGATGGTCAAGGTGGTGCTTATTGGGGCTTTCCGAGCACAAATGGCGCTTGGAATCCCAGTTTCAATCGCGTTGTAACTAACGCAGGAACCTTTACGGCTGATTTAAGTTTTAATACTCTTCAACTTTCCGCTGGAACTGGAATTGGAATGTCTCTCGGTTCCAATGCGAATCAAACATTTATCTATGGAAAATCATTTGGACAAATTGATGTTAGTGGAAATAATTCCATTTATGCCTTTTCGAATACTCTCAATCCTGTTGTTAAATTTGCTGCTAGTGGAAATGTTCAATTACGTTCCGATAATGTCAATAACATTATCTATTTTGATGGAACCGCCACTGGAACAACTTCAACCCCTACAAGTATCTATTCCTTTCAAAAAGCACTCATTCTCTCCAATACTTCCACTGTTACTGGTGGAATTTCTACGCTCACTGGACAATACTTAAATGCTGGAAGTCCCAGTACAACTCTTACTTTTGTTGGACTTGGTGATGTCACGTTAACAAGTGATTATATCAATAATGCTATCTATTTTGGAATAAATCAAAGCACTGGAACTGTAAGTTCTTTATCTGCCTTAGTTAATGCCAATTATAGCACAATTAGTTCTTTATATACTCTTAAAACTAATTTTTCAACGGCCATTCAAAATGTTAGCACTGCTGCTCTTTCTTATTTTAGTACAAATACAGGATTTACAAGCAATGTTAGTATTACCGTGTTTAATTTACCCTTTAACCAATATACAACTCTCTCACAATTTAATTTTACACGTGGAGTCCTTGAAACAGGTATCTCAACAGTAAGCACCGCCGCAAATTATACTCCTGCTACATACAGCACTTCTGCTGGACTTCAATTACTCTTTTCAAGTATTATATCCATTAGCACTCTCAGCAGTATTACCCTGATTGGAGGAACGATTGGAGGATTTACTGCTACGTATGTAAATTATTATACGGGTGATGTGAGTACTCTTTCTACAAATGTAGGAACATCACTCAATACACAATCTACACTTATTGGTAATAATCGTATTGGATTATCTACTCTAAGCACTACTATTGGCTCTGTCAGTAATTTACTTCCTGCTGGAGCAGTTGTTGGATTAGAATCTCTTATTTCTACTCAAAAAGGTTTAGGAACAACTGGATATCTGAGCACATTATCACTCTTTAGCACACTTGATGGACTTGGCACCTTTCATTTCATTAGCACAAATAGCCTTACAAGTAGTTTAATAGGTATTGGCTCACTTGATTATATAAGTAGTGCCTC
>JACCDO010676898.1_pt1 | contig 10436 bp, 5 predicted proteins | sample 7446101 | NCBI WGS metagenome assembly JACCDO01 (sample SAMN15323440, study PRJNA562643) | freshwater metagenome | isolation source: river surface water | place: USA:Blue River Watershed | collected 2017-08-16
GTGAGGTGGTTGAAGCAAGATTCTATAACAATGAAAGAGTGGAGGTAATGAACAATCCTGGTGAGTGGAGAAAGTATTATCAATATGGACGTAATCTAATTGGCTTCACACATGGTAATAATGAGAAAGCTACTGAGCTTCCACTTATTATGGCTGTTGAACAACCTGTAATGTTTGCTGAATGTCCTTATAGAGTATGGCACTTAGGTCATTTCCATAAACATATGGTAGATGAATACCAAGGAGTACAAGTTGCAGTGTTACCATCATTAGTAGGTCAAGATGATTGGCACAAAAAGATGGGGTACAATTCACCTAAAAGGGCACAGGCTTATATCTACAATGTAGTTACTGGTCCTGAAGGATTTATCCAACTTAATAAATAATACACAAATTGCTATAAAAAGGGATAGGTTAGGAGCTTATCCCTTTTTGCATTTATAAATAGTAGGAAGTATTTCGATATATTTGTATTATGACTAATCGTGATATTATTTCTGATTTGCGTAGATCAAACCACTTGATGGAATTTGATCACATGGCTAGTGATAGATATTTGTTGACTATTGCTAAGAAGCACGCTTTGTTATTAATCCAAAGGGAAACTAACAAACGTAAATTGTGGAACACTGAAAATAGTTTCCATGTGATTCCCTGTTTAGAAATGCAACAAGTACCATTAGCTGATTGTATTTCCTACAAATCTGATCAAATTATATCTAGAACTAAATTGCGTTTACCTAAGATTGAACAAGGGTATTATGGATATTTAGTACAAGGTGTATATGATATTGAAGGTAGTAATGAGATTTATCCTACTACTACACGACAGTATATCAATATCTTACAAAGAAGATTTAAACCAAAAAATTTGCATTGGTGGATCCAAAATGATTACCTTTATGTAGATTCAGATAGTATTGAAAAAGTAAAGCTTGTTGCATATTTCAATGATAGAGATGTGGACTTGACTAGTTATAATAGCTGTTCTCCTGTTCCATGTGATGCATGTCCAGATTGCAGAGAACCACTAGATGAGGATTTCAAATGTCCTGGTTATTTGTTAGATCAAGTTATACAGATGGCTAATCAAGAGTTGGCTAATACCTTCAAGAGATATACAACAGATGAAACAAATGATTTGTCAACAAAAGTATAATATGCCAAAGTTAAAGCACCCAACCCAGATTAATGTAACAACATTTAATACAGCAAGTGAAATAGATTACAAGTTGTATAAGAAGTATTGCAAAGATCAAAACATTGAACCAGTTGATTATAGAATGTACAAGAAAGTTCTTACTACATCTAATCAAATTTTATCAGAGAAAGTTCTAGATGGTAAAAGAATAAAGTTGCCATTTGGTCTCTCTGATGTGTTCATCAACAAGTATAAACAAGAAGTAAAAAATCAAGATGGTAAAGTAAATTTACCTATTGACTGGAAAAGAACTAAAGAGTTTGGAAAGAAAATCTATCATTTGAATAAACATACAGATGGATTTATTTTCAAATGGTTCTGGGCTAAGGGAGATGCCAAATTCAAATTTAAAGATTTGTGGTCTTTCAAAGCTGTTAGAAAAAATACCAGAGCTATCAATAATAAAATTAAACAAGGAGAAGAGCTTAATTACAAAGAATACCAAAACCCTAAGCTTCATACAATTAACAAAAGGAAATATAATGCTACAGCAAAAGTAGAGGAATATGATGCAAGGACTAAAAAACTTGTAAAGGTTTGGGAGAATAGAAATGAGTTGATCAATCACTATGATATTACTATCAACTATTTCAACAAACTAATTGCTCTTCCAGGAAAAAGATGGTTAAAGGGCAAAACATATATCGTCTACAAACATGACACAAATTAAATGGCATTACGATTGGATCTCCACTGACACTATTATTGCTCAGTTAAAGGAAGAATTACGCTCCTATTTTGAAACAGGTGTGATTGATGATGGTATGTTTCCAATGTACGTTGATCACTGCTTGAAGAAAGTAGGTATGACTATGTTGGAATCTGTTGATGAGATCATTCCTTTACGTAATAAAAAAGCAATCTTACCAGAGGGTATAGTATTTCTTAATGATGTACTATATGCTGGTGATGAACAAAATATTAAAGGTAACATTCCTGGTGGTACTAACATGTATAATCAAACTACCACTGAGGTAGTGTTACAAGATGATGGTACATTAAATGTACCAGGTAATCCAGAAGTTGGTAGCACTGTACAGATTGTAGAGAGAACTACTAATCGTCTACTCAATACATATGATATTGTAACTAGATTACGTCCTGCTTCATTGCAAGCTAAGAATATGTGTGAAGATAGTAGATTTAAAAAATTCTACGATTATCCATACTACTATGATGTGAATGGTAGAATCCTTTCTACTAATCATGCTGATGGTGAATTACTTATTAGATACAAGAGATACCGTACAGATGATGAAGGATATCCAATGATTCCAGATCATGTAACAATGCAGGACTTGGTGCAGTTCTACTTGAGGTATAAAATTTTTGAGCAGTTGTGGAATTCTGTTACAGATGAAACATATAATCAGATGCAAAATAAAATGCAATACTATGAGCAAAAATATAACGAAGCTCTCATTATGGCTCGCACTGAATTTGTTGCACCCAGCTTCCAACAACAAAAAGAAAGCATCCTTCTACGCAGACACAAGTTTAGAAGAAACTACAACATAAGATAATTTTTACTACACTATGGAAATCAATTCTTCAATTCCAGTAAAAGGTATGAATCTTGATTCCATCACCTCTCAGAAGGGTGATGGAATTTATTCTTTAATGTTTAATGGTATCACTGAATCAGATGATCACAAATACACTGCATCCAATGAACCAGCTAATATTAAACTAGTTGGTCTACCTGATGGATATTTCCTTATTGGACATGTAAGAATTAGAAATAATAGAATCATTGTATTCCTTGTAAATCCTGTTGAAAATAAATCTGAAATAGGTTATTTTGACCATGTTGAAGATCCAACATTAGATAAACAATTATCTGAAGCTACCACCTTCAATGAAGTGGTAGGATTACTTTCTGCTACACAAGGTGTATATTATAAACTTGTTGAATCTACAGAATCAAATTATTCAGCTAAGGTAAGTAATGGAACAGCTGATGATTATTTTGGTAATGTTTCAACAGATCAAGATCCAGTTACATATCCTGTACCTGGGGGATCTATTGAAGCTGGAACAGCTATCACCCCTTATGTAATATGTAATTGTTTAAATTTTAAAATTACCTCTCCTATTTATCATGCAGTATATAAACCAAATATCTGTGATGATAGAATTTATTGGACAGATGGTTTGAATCCTCCTCGATATTTAATCATTGATAATATTGAAGGTGATGATCCATTTGTATCAACAAAACAAAGAGTAACAGCAAATGATGGTACAGCATACTGTCCTCCCACAGAATTCTTAAATGAATTAGATTGTGGTAAAATTAGAATTTTCTCTTTAATGAGTCAACCTGATATTGATATTGTTGATATTCAAGAAACTGGTTCTTTAATGGTTGGTTCATACCAATTTGCAATTGCTTATGTTGATAAAACAAATAATAGATTAACCAGATTCTTTGATATTACTAATCCTGTAATTATCACTGAAGATTCTTATGCATTACCTTTTGCTGTTGTACAAGGAGCACCATATAACCTTTTTAGTACCAAGAGTATTAAGATGAGGATTTCTAACTTTGATCCTAAGTACACTCACTATCAATTAGGTATTATTGAGAATCTAAATGGATCAAAAAATATTTTCCAATTAGGTCCTTATCCTACAGATAGAACAGAACTTACTTACACAGGTAATGAACAACAAAAACAAAGATTATCTTTTGATGAGTTTTATCAACAACGTCCTGTATATGAAACAGCTGATATTATGTCAACAGCTGGAGATAAACTTTTAATTGGTGGACTTAGTACAAATCCTCTCCCTAACTTACAGAGAATTGCCAACAATATTAAATTGAATTGGCAGACAGTTGCTGTACCATATTTACTTCCTGAGTACTCTTATAAAGGTGGTGCATTTGCAGCTAACTATCGTGGATACATGAGAGGAGAAGTATATCCTTTTGGTATTGTATTTGAATTTGAAGATGGTACTAACTCTCCTGTTTATCATATTCCAGGAAGAAAATCAACTCTCTCTGATACTGAATTACAAGTTGGAGAAAATAAAGATTTAATTCAAAATGATCCTTGTGTTACAGAAACTTTTCCAAAGTGGAAAGTATATGATACTGCTACAATTACAGATACATTTACAGAGTATGATGATTTGGTAGCAGGGGATATTGATGGTGATACCCTCACATCATCAGGGTCATATATTTACAAAGAATCTGTCTCTCAAACATTTCCTATTCAAGCTTCTAAACTAACAACCTTTAATGTTGTTCAAGATAATTCTCCAGCTACAGTAATAGATGATTCAAATGGAAGAATTATTCAAATAATAGGTAGTGATTTTACAGGAACTATTAAGTTGATTAAAGGTAACAGTGGAACAAATAATGACTTAACTTGTAGGTTAAATTACTCTTCTCCTGATTTTGAAAACTTTCCTTTTACTGGAACAAGAAGAGATATTGAACTAGAGGATTATAATACTTTACAAAAGTTAGCAAAATCAGATGTTGAAACATTTAATTTTACATCTTTAAATTCTAATTTTAAATCTAGTGCATACATCAGTAAATTTGAATTTGAAATAACTTATGGAACTACTACTACAAATAGTAGTTCTTATGGTTCAAATTATGTTCAATTTGCATTAGAAAAAATATTTGATTTTTTAAGTGCTCCAGATTGTATTGTTACAATACAATTTCTTCTTAGTGATCCTAAAACAAGGAATCTTATTAATGCTCCTTTTGTTAGTTACTACTCTTCTACAACAGCAGATCCTGCAGCAACATCTGTTATTAGAAGTTTTTATATATCTTCTAGATTTGATAATATAACATGGGATAATTCAAATGGTACTTATATTATAAATTTTAATACAGCATTAGGTAGTGAGGCTATAGTAGATAGTATTATTGCATCTCTTACTTCTAAGTATGATAATGCTAATTCAGCTACTAATTATATTAGTAATGAGAATATAAACACCTTATTAAATTCTGATAAATATCAGAGTGATACTAGAACAAACTCTGTTTATAGTAGTAAGAATTATAATACTAGTGTTATCTCAGCTGGATCTGGCACTCAACAAGTAGATGTTTGGACTGGTAGTGTTACTGTTACAACAGAGTGGGCTATCACATTAGATAGTGCATTAGCTTCTCAATTTTTATTAAAGAAGATTTTACAGTGTGAAAAGATCCCTCATGCTTATGGTGAGTTTGCATATTGGGAGTCTACTGAAACTTATCCTTGTGATGAAGATGTATGGGGAGATCTTGCTGGTACATTTATTCGTCATCATAAGTTCCCTGATGTAGCTACAATAAGTCACTTCAATACATTGAAAGGTATTAGTAATGTATATAGTGATTTAGATGAAGATATTGCTTTTATCTATCCAATGGGTGTAGCTATTGATCATGCCTCTGTAGTTAATGCTTTTATTACAGCATTAAAAAATCCAAATAATTATCCTAATCTTACAAAAGAACAAATCTATAAAATCAAGGGGTATAAGATTGTAAGAGGTAATAGGGTTAATGATGCATCTATTGTAGCAAGAGGATTGTTGTATGATGTATGGCAACACAATAAAAAATTAGGTTTAGATTACAGTAAAACATTCTACTATTCAAATTACCCTTATAATGATCTTAGACCTGATCCATTTATTTTAACTGGGGATGGGCATTATAATGTTAATACTTATTTCTCTCAAAAAAATTATGCTTCTAATCATAAAATTAAGCATCCTAATCACGTTGCTAATAATGGTAGGGGTATGTCAAATAGTAGATTTACATTCTTATCTCCAGAGACATCTTTTGCAAAACCAAAGATTGATGGTTACTTAGTTTTGAATCAAGAACAAACAGGAACATCTTTTGGTCACTATGTACCTGTATCAAATCACGCTAAGTATCAAAGACTTAGAGCTCCTGGTTATTTATTCTCTTTTTATTTAGCTAATACTATCTCATTAATTTCATCTCTACAAATTGGTACATCTGCTAAAGTTGATCTTGCAGGATATGTTGGTACTATTATTCCTAATAGAGATAAGATTAGAGATTTAATGAAACTTGGTATCCCTCTTACTAATCTTACATATCAATATAATTCTGTTGGATTCTATAACTCATTTAATAGTACAAACATTACGCAAGGTAATACGAGAAGAAGAATTGACATTATCCAATATTTAAGAAAAGATATTGAGAATGTTGGTGATCAATATCAGTTTAATAACTTAGATAGAGAAAACTCATTGTATATTAAATTAAATGATTCATTTGTTTCTCCATCTGTTATTGATGAATCTAGATATAAATGGACTGATCTTAGTGTTGACTCTCCAACAAAGATTGTTACTAAACCAATTAGCTCATACTATGCATCTATTAAAAGAGATTTGCCAGATCAATATGGCCTTATCTCTACTGTTCAATATTGCTTCACTGGTGTTAAATATAAATATGATCAGATTGCTTTACAAGGTGCAATCAATACTGTAATAACGGATCCTGGTGAGGTGGAACCATATACTAACTCTCAAATTTATGGGTATGTAGTATTTGGAGCAGGTCAAGAAAAAGATACTATTTTTGGTGGTGATATTTTTATTGGTCGATTTGGTGTAAAAAGAAAACATAATTATTTCTTATCTAATAGAAGAGGATTCCCTGATAACACAGATGTAAACTACTCTGATGTACCTAACGTTGGTTATCCTACATACTTCTTTGATACAATGACTAGACTTCAAGCTGATGATGAAGATGAAACGTCTACACAAAAAGTTAAAGAATATGATCAAACAGCATCTGCTACTATAGATAACACTTATGCTGACATGAGTAATTCTGTTAATACAGGCGGTATTAGATCTGGCATGAGAACTACGTTTTTAGCACTTAAAAATATATTTAGAAATTTACAAAGTAGACCAAATGACTTTTTTGATTATTCAACTAGTAATACTGTTTTTAAAAAACTAGGAGAGTTTGGTCAAATCTATCTTCACTCATATGGTATTCCTTATTTCTTTGTAGAAAGTATTATTAATGTTGACCTACGTCACCGAGGTACAAATGCTTGGGAGGATTTCTATCCTCACACTGAACCAGATATCCCAGATACATGGTTGGAAGAAGATATTAAGTATGATGAATTCTTTGGATACAATAGAGATTTCTCAGCACAGAATACAGATAATCCACTTATCCCATTACAGTTAAATTACAATCCATTAGAAGATTGTTTTGATTACATGCCTAATAGAGTAGCATACTCTCAGCAATCAAACTTTGATGAGTTGATGGATAATTATTTATTGTTTAGAGTAAATGATTATGCTGACTTTGGATATGATTATGGATACTTGAAGAATATTGCATTCTTACCTGGAGATAAAACGTTAATCCAATTTGAAAATGCAACTAAGGTGTTTAGTTCATTCTCTACATTAGAACCTGCAAATAGTACCAAACCTATTTATCTTGGCTCAGGTACATTGTTCCAACAAGGTATTACATTATCTGACTCTGAAGTGGGATATGCTGGTAATCAAAATAGAGCATTCATCCTAACAGAACTTGGTGCAGTATGGTTAGATGTTAAGAGAGGTAGTGTGTTTTCTTTTGGTGGTGGCATTAATGAGATTTCATTGAATAATAAAAACTGGTTTAAATCTAATCTACCATTTAATATTCTTAATGATTTTCCAGAGGTGTACACAGATAACCCATTCCATAATGATAGTCCTATAGGTATTACAATGGCTTATGATAATAAATATCAAAGGGTTATTATTACCAAACATGATTATAAAGTTAGAAGGAATATTGATGCAAATATCATATATGATATAAATACTAAAACATTTAAAGAAGATGTTTTTAATACTACTGTTACTTTAAAAGATACCAACTATTTTATTAACAAGAGTTGGACTATCTCTTATTCCTTCTTAAATAAAGAATGGATTAGTTTCCACTCCTATACACCTAATGCATACATTTCATTGAACCAAAGATTCTTGTCTACTAACATTAGTGGCACTACACAATCTTTCTGGACACATAACCAAACTAATAAGGTGTATCAAGTTGTTTATGGTTCACTTGTAGAATACATCTTAGAGTTCCCATACTATGCTAAGGGTGCTACTAACATCTTAGGTAGTATCATGATGTACTCTGAATCACTAAGATATTCAGGACAAGATGATTATGCTCAGAATTTATCCTACTTCTTTAATAAGTGTGTTATCTGGAATAAGTACCAAACTACAGGGTTATTGAACCTTATTTGGGATGATCCTAACGATGATACTTTAGCTATAGATTACCCTGTCTACAATTCATCTAGTATTAACATTCTTTATTCTAGTAAGGATGATTCTTATACCTTTAACCATATTTGGAATGTTTTAAATGCTGGTAAAGGAGTTTGGGCTGAATCTCTTACCAATCCAATTGTTAAAGGATTAAACCTTACCACAGAAGAGTATGCCAAACCACAAGATGAAATGGATAGAATGAGAGGTAAAGAGTCATTTGTTAGAATGATCCAAGATGCTGAGTGGAAATATAAATTCAAAGTATATTTACAAATTGAAAAGGAAAACCTATCTATATACTAATTATGCCTTGTACGAAACTGTCTTCTGGTAAAACTGTATGTTATGGTGATGACGCTACTACCTACTCGCAAGGTGGTACTATATTCTTTAATCATCAACCAGTGCGTTTTTTTGATGGTGGAGAAGTTGATTTAAAACTTAATAGAGTTCCTAAACCTGTTAAAGATGACTTTGATATGTCTGGTGGATTTGAGGGTAATCTATTTCATAATGTTGGTGCGAGAGGAGAATTAAATTATGGTCCATTAAACATGTCTGGTCAAGCTATGTTGAGTGGATATGATAAAGGTTGGAACCCTAATGTATCAAGTAACTTAAGTACTAATGTTCAAGTGAATCCTAAACTTAATGTTAGTGGTAATTTGAATTATAATTATAACAAAGGAGAAGGTTCACAATTTTCTCCAACTATTGGAGCAAGTTATCAAGCAAATCCAAATTTAAATATTAGTGGATCTTTTACCCCAGGTTCTAATAGTGCTTCTTTTTCAATTAGAAAGAAATTTTCTGATGGTGGTAAAACAATTAAACTTTCAAGTGGTAAAATTATAACTTTAAAATAAAAAAACAATGGATATTAACAAACTTAAATCTCAATTAGCTGCAATGCAGGAAGAGATTAATCGTACTGCTGAACAGTATGGTTTAGGTGGTCATCTTCAACAAATGTTGAATGGTGGTGAAATTCATCATTTGCCCGTAATGCCTTATGGGTTTGCTGAGAATGGTATGAAACCCTCTCAACTACAAAGACCTGTTTACAATCCCAATCCTACTAGATCTGGTGATCAGTTACAGAGTATGTCTAACTATTACAGTCAGTCAGGATCTGCTCCTACTCCAACTGGAGGAAATGTTAGTTTTACCACTGAACAAGATCTGGTAAATCAAATGAACTCTCAAAGAGGTATTGATCCTAGGGTGCAACAATTAAGTCAAACTACTTCTATTGTAGATGCAATGAAACTTATGGGTGATGATCCATCTTTTGCAAATAGAAAAAGACTTGCCCAAAGTTTAGGTATTAAAAATTATAGTGGTACCTCTGATCAAAACAAAGAGTTATTGAAAATGTACTATTATGATAAAGCTAATAGTTCACAAGGAATGGAGCAACCTACATATTCACTAACAGATGAAGAGTTGTCTACATTAACTGGTGCTCCTGCTATTCAAGGTAGAACTAATAATTATGAAGATTCTCAATCTTGGCAATCCTCTCCTAATGTAAACTCTCAGTTTGTTAGTGAAGAAGATTTAATGAAAGAAGAAGCATTAAAGAATATGATGCAGACATTAGGTAATCCTAATATTCCACAAGAATTTAGATATGGTGGATTTGCATATAATGATGGTGGAGAAGGTGATGAAGAATTACCAAACACTGGGGCAATGATGATGAATGATCGTGCTACAGCATCTGTAATGCCAGATCCTAATAGAACTAGAACATTAGATGATATTCCTGCTCAACAAAGACAACCTGTTCAACTTGTTCAGCCAACAAAAACTCCAATGGCTGATATTGATAATATGACCATGTTTGATTATTTTAGATCTCATGGTATGGATCCATCTTTTGAAGCTCGTAAAC
>JACCDO011276481.1_pt1 | contig 10435 bp, 9 predicted proteins | sample 7446101 | NCBI WGS metagenome assembly JACCDO01 (sample SAMN15323440, study PRJNA562643) | freshwater metagenome | isolation source: river surface water | place: USA:Blue River Watershed | collected 2017-08-16
ACTGGTAATCAAGGTGCTGGCAACCCAGAGCCCAGTGGCACGTGACCTAAGAATCTTGGTATCAGCACTTCGCATGTCGGCATCGCTAGAGCGGATGGGCTCACTGTCCTCCCACATCGCGGCAATCGCTCGCTACCGCTATCCAGGCAGCGCGATTCCGGCCTCGCTTCGGAAGACCTTTGAAGATATGGCTCGCATCGACCTTGAACTGGTTGGCAAGGCCATCAAGCTGTTGCAGAACACCGATCTAGACCTGGCTCGCGAGATTCAGGCCCGCGATGAGGCGGTCGATCGCCTACACCGCAAGGTTTTCGATGTGGTGCTTGCTCCAGACTGGAAAGAGAACGCCATGTTTACCGTTGACGTGACCTTGGCATCGCGCTACTTCGAGCGCTTCGCCGACCACGTGGTGGATATCTCCTCGAAGGTCAGCTTCCTGCAGACCGGCGAGTGGCACGACTAAGAAGTTTTTACTTCTTGCCCTGGTTAGCTACCGCAGCAGCTCCCGCAGCCGCAGCCTCAGGGTCTAGGTATTCCCCACCGCGAACCAGTGGCTTGAAGTTCTCGTCCAACTTGTAGTGCAGTGGAATACCAGTTGGAATGTTTAGCTCAGCAATCTCTTCGTCGCTGACGCCATCGAGGTGCTTCACCAAAGCGCGCAACGAGTTACCGTGAGCAGTCACCAAGACAGTCTTCCCAGCCTTGAGGGAAACCGAGATGTCGGATTCCCAGTATGGGATCATGCGAACTAGAACATCCTTTAGGCACTCGGTGCGAGGCACGTCGTCACCGAGGTCCGCATATCGCTCATCGCCAACCTGGGAGTACTGATTGTCATCGGCAATTGGAGGTGGTGGCACGTCGTAGCTGCGACGCCAAATCTGAAATTGATCTGCTCCATACTCCTCCAAGGTCTCTGCCTTGTCCAAGCCCTGGAGCGACCCGTAGTGACGCTCATTTAGTCGCCAGTTGCGCAGGGTAGGAATCCAGTTGCGATCAATTTGGTCCAGTGCGATGTGAGCGGTGTTGATGGCTCGCTTGAGCACCGAGGTGTAGAGCACATCTGGCTTTAGACCCGACTCACCCAATAGCTCACCAGCACGCTTGGCCTCTTGGCGACCCTGGTCACTGAGGTCAACATCCACCCAACCGGTGAATAGGTTTTTTTGGTTCCAAACGCTGTTGCCGTGGCGAAGCAAAATTAGGTTGTAAGTCATGCCTCAAGTTTAGTCAACGTGAGGCAACAGCCTGAGTGCTTGCTCGCTCTCAATGCCAGCCGCGACAGCCAAGTCGACGATCATCGGGCGCAGCTGCATAAAAATAACCTGGTCACCCAAACCCGCCCCTGGCATCGATTTCGGATCTAGCTGCCTGATTAGCTTCAACAGATATTTTTGCGCCTTGGCTCGCAACGAAAAGTCATCCAGGCTCTGCTCCAAAAGATCGACCGCAATTAGCGCTTTGGAAATCACAGCTGCCAATTCTGGCCTCGGTCTTTGATCCTGCAGCGCATAGTCAATGCGCCTTGTGATAACGCGAAGGTTTCGAGTCGCTAGGTCAAGCCCCTTGAAGAGCACGCGTTGATCGGCAATCTCTTTCTGTGCCCATCGGTAAAAAGGTGACAGTTTTGCAATAGCCGCCGCACTCTCCAGTGAACTCTTCCAGTTATCAACCAGCGGTTGGGTTTGGCGAATGTTTTCCAGCGCCAAATCGGCTGTCGCCTTATCGGCGGTAAGCAGCACCTCGCGCAATTTTGCCAAGGTGTCCTTCACGGTTGCAAACAGCAGCCTCGAGTCGGCTCTTGCCAAACGAATTGGGTTCCTGGGCACCAGTGCGGTGAAAGCGAGTGCCACCAAACCACCGATTAGACCATCGATCACCCTGGCAAAGTCGCCGCCGGTTGGGGCATCTAACAACTGCACCAAAACCGCCTGAATCGCAACCGTGAGGGCAAATGTTGGATTTGGAGAAATGAGCCGGGCTGATAGCAGCGCTAGCAGAATCACCAGTAGCAGCTGCAAAGTTCCAGGACCAAAGAGCACCAGCGCGGTCTCACTCAGCACCACACCGAGCACCATGGCGAGCGCCGTCGTCGCAACTCGCCCGGGGCGAGTGTCGCGAGCAAAACCCAGGGATGAGATTGCAACCGTAACCGCCAACAGTGGCACCGGATGTCCAAACCCAAATCGAGCGATTACGTAAGAGAGGATCGACGCCAGAACCAACTGCATGATCTGCCAGAGCGAGTCTTTGACTCGGCTAACAGCATTACTAAGTGACAGCTTCACTTCTTGCCACTGAGCTTAAATGCACTCGGTCTTGGCAGATTGGCGGCTTTACCCGCATCTGCCGGAACCAAAACTTTTTGAGATGCGGTCATGCCGCAAACCTCTAGATCCAAATAGGGAGTGTTGCGATTCACCAACCCAAGCGCCAGCGATCCAGCCTCAAAGTGCAGGGCACCTGCCAAAACCTTGCCGATAACTCGGCCCTGGTAGCCGATCTCCTCACCGGGGTTTGCCACGGTGTCTCCGACTTCAAGATTTAGTAGCACCAGGCGACGGGGTGGGTGACCGAGGTTGTGCACTTTGGCCACAGTCTCCTGACCGCGGTAACAACCCTTACTCATGTGCACCGCTGATGCCAACCAGTCGAATTCGTGAGGCAGCGACTTCTCATCTACATCGGTAATTTCTGGCCTACCGGCAGCGATGCGGAGTGCTTCGAAGGCGAGCATTCCAGCCTCCTGTGGCTCCGGACGAAAACCACTTGGCATCAGGTATTCGCGGTAGGGGAAGCTTTCCACTGCCTGCGCGTAGCGAACCGAACCCTTGGGTTCAGAGTCAAAGCCGTCCACCCAAACCAGATCTGCCAAATCCAAATCTTGGAATGCGCCCCAAACCTCTAAGTCGGTTTGGGAGAGCTCAACCTTGGAGCGAAACCGCATCATGGTTAGCCACTTGGTGAGCGTCTCCACTTTCTCGACATTGACGATTAGGTAGAGACCACCCTCGAAGGCCAAGACCTTGATCTGATGCTCGATGTGACCAGTTGGTGAGAGCACCAGGGTTTCGGTGGAATCACCGGGCTTGAGGTTTTTGATGTTTTGCGAGGTGATTGAGTGCAGCCAGCTCAGGGCATCATCACCTGTCAGCTTTAGAACAGCCTGGTCAAAACGTCGAACCACTACTTTACCGGCGAGCAATTGGCGCTGCTCGCCAAGAGGATTCCCAAAATGCTTAGTCATGGCGCTCAAGTCGAGCCGAGGCGTGAGACTTTAGTGGCTGGCCATTCGCGGCCATATCCCAGGCCCAAAGCAGCGCGCCTTCTACCAAGCCAAAGATTCGCTGACCGGCTGCGTAATCCTTGGCATTCGGTGAGCGCAACACGGCATCGGTTGCGATGTCGATTCGGGCACCTTTGATTTGCCCAAAGTAAAGTTCGGCAACCTGCGATGGCTGAATGATCAAGGCTTCGATATCAAATCCGCCATTTGAGTTTCGCCAAAGCTCCAAGTCTTCTCGAACCGTCAGTAGTGGAGAGCCATCACCCGGCAAAAGACCGGGACCGGCATCGGCTGCTGAGGCTGGTCTCGATAGCGACCAAAAGCCACGCTCCTGGGAGATTGGGTTGCCCTTCAAATCAAAGACCTCGGAGCGAAACTCCAGTCGAGAGCCGACCGGGATAAAACTCATGGTTTGGCTGAACTCAATTTCTTGAGCTGGCTCATCGCCAATTGGGTAGCTGATTACGCCGGTGCCGCGCCAAGACCCAAGCAGGAAGGTAAACGGCGTTAGCTCAATTGGAAGGTCATCTGGGATGACGAACAAATTAGCGCTGCCCCTTGAATAGCTTGTACAGAACTAGCGCGGAGACTCCGGCAATTGCCAGCGAAGCCAGCACCAAAAGTCCGGTGAAGAAAATTTCTAAGGCCAAAAGCATGCGATAAGTCTAACTCAGCAGCGAGACGATGGTCATGGTTCCCAGAATCACAATTGTCCCGGCGGAAACATAGACCTGCTGTCTCACGGTGTCTTTGGTTCGCGACGAAATCAGGTGCTCAATGCTGACAATTGCAATGGCGGCAGCGGCAATCGATGAGAAAACCAAAAAGCGCAGCTCGAGCTCAGAAATGGTTAGGGCAAACAGCGAAGCCGACAGCACCGCCACCCAGATCAAAATTATTTGCAGCCACTGCTTACTCACAAAAGAACTCTATCTGTGCGGGGTGCTAAAGCTCGGTATCATTTTGCTCTAGCGAAGGGTGGAAAAATGGCTGCAGTTCTAGCAATCTCCCCCGCGCGAGAAAACCCTCTTCCACAGCTTGAAATTCTGGGCCACCAGGTCACCACAATCGGATTTGATCCCGCCCAACTGGTCTCTGCACCCCGCCATGACGTTACGGTGCTGGATTGCCGAACCGATTTGGCGAACGCTAAGTCGATTGCACGAATCCTTTTGGCTGCTAACTGGTCGCGGCCTTTGATTTTGGTGGTCACCGAGAGTTCGTTGGCCGCGGTGAATGCGGATTGGGGCCTGACCGACTTTGTTTTTGACTCGGCAACCCTGGGAGAGGTCGATGTTCGAATTCGGCTTGCAACCAGCGCTAATCAAAAGTTTGTCGAACAAGCCGAGTTGGATTCCGGCCTGAGTATCGACGAGCAGAGCTACACCGCCAAGATCAGTGGTCGCACCCTGGACCTCACATTCAAAGAATTTGAACTTTTGCGCTACCTGAACGAGAACCCAAATCGAGTGTTCACCAGAGAGCAGCTACTGAGTGAGGTTTGGGGCTACGACTACTTTGGTGGCACCAGGACAGTTGATGTTCACGTCAGGAGGCTGCGCGCCAAACTCGGCGAGTATGAATCGCTGATTGGAACTGTTAGAAACGTTGGTTACCGCCTCGATCCGCAGGGTAATGCCGGCGAATAGTTAACCTGCCCTTTACTCGAAGATGCCAAGATAGAGAGCATGTCAGAAGAGACCACAGCAATATTTCTCCCGGAGTCCCAGCCGGACTTGCCTGCTGACCGGTTTCTCGATCGCGAATTGAGCTGGCTGGATTTCAATCGCAGGGTCTTGGAGCTTGCAGAGGACGAGTCGATTCCGCTTTTGGAGCGCGTCAACTTTCTCAGTATTTTTGCCTCCAACCTCGATGAGTTTTTTATGGTGCGAGTTGCCTCGCTGAAGCGTCGTGTTGCCACCGGAATCGCGGTCAACTCCGCATCGGGCTTGAGCCCAATTGATGTGCTTGGCCAGATTGCCGCCAAAACTAAAGACTTGCAGGCTCGTCACGCGGCGCTATTTAGGGACAAGATCAGCCCAGAACTTGCCCTCAATGGTGTGCAAATCGAGCACTGGTCGGCGCTAGATCAAGCTGAACGAGCCGGCCTAGAGCAGTACTTTCAGGATCAGGTGTTTCCAGTTCTAACCCCTTTGGCGGTTGACCCAGCCCACCCGTTCCCATACATCTCTGGCCTTTCCCTGAACCTCGCAGTTGTGCTGAGAAACCCAAATAACCGACAGGAGCACTTCGCTCGCGTCAAGGTGCCGCCACTTCTTCCAAGGTTTGTCCCGGTTCCAGGCAGCCACAACCGATTCGTGCCACTGGAAGATGTCATGGGTGCATTCCTCTCGGAGCTCTTCCCGGGCATGGAGGTGTTGCAGCACCACACCTTCCGTGTCACTCGCAACGAAGACCTCGAAGTTGATGAGGACGAAGGTGAAAACCTACTGATTCAGCTCGAGAAAGAATTGCTGCGCCGTCGCTTTGGCCCACCGGTTCGCCTCGAGGTTGCTGAAGACATCGATCAGCAGGTGCTGAATTTGCTGCAGCGTGAGCTGGACGTAGAGGCCAGTGATGTTTATCACTTGGCAGAGCCACTTGACCTAAAGAGCCTGACTGCCTTTGCCTACATGCCAAGGCCTGAGCTGCACTTCGAACCACACCAGATAACCACCAACCGCTACCTAGAGTCCGACCCGGATGAGGCGGCAGATATATTTGCTGCAATTCGCGAGCGCGAGATCCTGGTGCACCACCCATATGAGTCTTTTGCAACCAGCGTGCAGGCATTTTTAGAGCAGGCCGCTGCCGACCCACAGGTCTTGGCAATCAAGCAAACCCTGTACCGCACCAGCGGTGACTCACCAATTGTTGATGCGCTGATTGATGCTGCCGAAGCCGGCAAGCAGGTGCTCGCACTGGTAGAGATCAAGGCTCGGTTTGACGAGCAAAACAACATTGCCTGGGCGAGAAAGCTCGAGGCTGCCGGTGTGCACGTGGTCTACGGAATCGTAGGTCTCAAGACCCACTGCAAGCTCTCGCTGGTGATTCGCCAAGAGGGCGACTCGCTGAGGCGCTACTGCCACATCGGCACCGGTAACTACAACCCAAAGACCGCTCGTTTCTACGAGGACCTTGGCCTCTTAACCAGCCGTCCGGCGGTAGGTGAAGACCTCACCAAGCTCTTTAACCAACTCTCTGGTCACACCCAAGCTCCGCAGTATAAGAGCCTTCTGGTGTCGCCAAATGGCGTGCGCGAAGGGCTGACCGAGCGAATTCGGAGGGAGATTTCCCACCAGCAGGCAGGTCGCCCAGGCCGTATCCGCCTGAAGATGAATTCACTGGTGGATGAGCAGATTATTGATGAGCTTTACCGCGCCTCTAAGGCAGGTGTCAGCGTTGAGGTTTTGGTGCGTGGCATGTGTGCCCTACGCCCTGGAGTGCCAGGACTTTCAGACCACATCAAGGTGCACTCGGTGCTCGGTCGCTACCTCGAGCACAGTCGCATCGTGAGCTTTGACAACGGTGGCGACCCCGACATCTTTATTGGCAGTGCCGACATGATGCACCGCAACCTGGATCGTCGAGTCGAGACCCTGGTAAAGATCACCCAGTCTGACCAAATTCGCCAACTGCACGAGATTTTTGACCTGGGCATGAGTGAATCGGTTGCGGTTTGGGAGCTCAAAGCAAATGGTGTTTGGTCCCGCGAAACCCACGATGTGATGGGTCAAAAGCTAGGCGACATGCAAGATGTCCTGATGCAGCGCACCCTTGAGCGAAAGCGCAGCCGATAGTGACTATTTACGCTGCCGGCATTGTCTGCTGGCGCGAGCAGCAGGGCAAGCTCGAGGTAGCCCTTGTGCACCGTGAGCAATACAAGGACTGGGGTTTTCCCAAGGGCAAATTAGATCCGGGTGAGCAGTTGCCGCAGACCGCGGTTCGCGAAGTTCGCGAGGAAGCCGGCTTCAAAGTTCGCCTGGGTCGAAAGCTCGGAGTAATCAAGTATCAGGTTGGCGAAGGCATCGACAAAGAGGTCCACTACTGGGCCTCAAAGGTCACTACCAAGGCAATGTCAAAGCAAGAGTTCTCCCCTAATCAAGAGATTGCCAAAGTCGAGTGGGTGCTGGCCAAAGAGGCAGTAACGCTGCTGAGCTATGAGCACGACCAGAAGCTGATGGAGCAGGTCATTCAGCTGCACAAGGCTAAGGAGCTGGAAACCAGAGCCCTGATTGTCTTGCGTCACGCAAAGGCCACCCTGCGTTCAGACTGGAAGGGCGAGGAAGCCAAGCGGCCGCTGTTAGCCGAAGGTAAAAAACAAGCCAAAGCGCTGGTTCCGCTGATTTCGGCATACGGACCAAAACGTTTGGTTACCAGCCCGTGGTCACGTTGTCACGCCACCATTGCACCGTATGCCGAAAAGCGAAAGCAAAAGCTAATCGAGCGACACCAGCTCACCGAACTCGGCAACAAGAAGCGTCCGGCCAGGACTCAAGATGTGGTGAAAGACCTGCTCGGCACCAGTAAGTCAGGCTTGATTTGCTCACACCGCCCAGCCCTGCCAAGCATCTTGGAGCCCTTTGCCGCTATGGCCTCCAAGGAACTTCGCAAAGAAGTCGAGGCCGGATCGACGCTGGCCCCAGCAGAGTTCTTGGTTTTGCGAATCACCCTTGGTTCAAAGCCCAGGGTGGTCGGTGTTGAGCGCTGCAGCCTCACTGATATCGCCAGCTAACTATTAGTTAGACTTTGGCACCATGACCCGAATTCGCCTTGCAGTTATCGCCCTATTGGGAGTTTGCTTCACCTGGGGTGCTGCCTTTGTGCTGATGAAGGATGCCATTGAGAAGCAGCCATACATGGACTTTTTGGCAGTGCGCTTCACCCTTGCCGCGGTAGCAATGTTTTTGCTGCGGCCTAAGACCTCAAGCCGATTTGAAGCCGGTGACATCAAGATTGGCCTGGGGCTGGGAGTGATTTTGGCTTTTGGTTACATCACCCAAACCATCGGACTAGAGCTGACCACGGCTGCCACCAGTGGCTTTCTCACCGGGCTGTATGTGGTCTTCACTCCGGTGCTGGCATTTTTGATCTACCGCAAAAAGGTGTCCAAGAAGCTTGGGCTGGCTGCCTTACTTTCGGTTGTGGGTCTTGCCGTTTTCTCGGGGGCTGCGACCTCACTCGATTTCCAAATCGGACAGCTGTGGCTGGTGGCATGCGCAATTTTGTATGGCCTTCACATTTTGTTACTCGGCAAGTACGGGGTCGGCAGAAATGCCTATCGATTTGCGATGGTTCAGATCGCCGCGGTGGCAATCGTGTGCTGGGGATTTGCACTAACCGATGGCTATCAACCACCTCCAACCTCAGATGTTTGGGTGGCAATCATTTTCACCGCGGTGCTATCGACAGCTGCTGCCTTTTGGGTTCAGACCTGGGCGCAGACCCTGATGGATGCTTCTCGGGCGGCTTTGATTATGACCAGCGAGGTGGTCTTCACCGCACTGATTGCTATCGCTGCCGGTCAAGAACCAATCACGATCGCCATCACGCTCGGTGGCGCACTGATGCTGGGTGCAATGCTGATTGTCGAGTGGCCTTCAAAGAAGGACAAGTTCGACCTACAGCCCCACATCCACTAGCAGGGCCTGCAATTTCTGGTTGTTTGCGATTTCGGAGGCCGATCTCGCCATCGCAATCGGTAGCCTTCTGCGCAGCAGATCCTCTCTGGTCATAACGTCTTCGTGCTGGGCAATCCACTGCAGCTCGGCATAGCAAATGCCCAACCCTTCAAAGACCTCAGTCAGGTCTCCGGAGAGAATAATTTCAAAGGACTGCTCGCCGTGTCTGCGCCATAGCCCCTCGCTAATTCGGGTAGCGGCTGCTGGCTCGCTAACCAGCGACTGCACGATTTGCACCAGCTCCGCAAAGCGCTGCTGCGAACCCTCGCCAAACCATTTGCGAGGTAATTTGCCACCCAAGCCAAGCCGGTTAAGTTCGGTCAAAACTTCTTTCCCGACGTTTAGGCAGTCGGTCAGCTTGCCACCGAGGATTGACACCACCGCAGCATCGGCATTGGTCTCGATTACGTGCTTTCTGGATAGTTGGTGCCAGTCCTGGTTATCGCCTTGCGAGCCATCGATGACCAGTGGTCTCACCCCTGAGCGCGCCGAGACGATTTCTTCTTTGGTGATGGGCTCAGCAAGCTCAAGCTGGGCATTTATCTGCCGCAGCACAAACTCAATGTCTTCGTCATTCGCTTCAGTTTGAGGAGCATCGACTCTGGTGTCGGTGGTGCCGATCATCGAGCGATCGCCCATCGGCAAAACATAAAACAATCGGTTCTGCTCATCCCAAAATGCCAGCACCCTATCGCCCTGGGTCAGCTTGCGATTGATGGTGAAGTGAACCCCTTTTGAGAAAACCAACCGAGCTTTGGTTGGTGAACCAAACAGCTCAGCAACATTTTTAGCAAATGGACCGGCGGCATTTACAACCGTCAATGCGGTGGTAGAGAAACTGCCTTCGTGAGACTTGAAATCAAGGTGCCAAACCTCTTGGTTACGTTTCGCGCCAACCAGCTCGGTGTAGTTGAGGGCCTTGGTGGAGTTCTGCTTAGCCTTCTTGATGAAGTCATATACAAAGCGAGAGTCGTTATCCGGCAGGTGAGCATCAAAATACTGCACCGCCTTTCTGCCGGAGATCAAATTTGGCTCAAGCTCTTTTGCCTTTTTGGCCGAGTAGCTTGATGGCAGCGGGGTGCCCATCAATCCGATACCCCAGTAAAACAAGGTTCCAAAGGTTCCAAGCAAACGCCCAAACGGGGCGTTTGGTCCGAGTGATGCTAAAAAGCCAATTTCTTTGATCTGATTTGGGTAGGCACGAATCAGCCGATTGCGCGCCTGGCAAAGCTTGGCCACTAGCCCAAACTCATATGTCTGCAAATACTTGATGCCACCCCAAACCAGGTTGCTGGATTCTTGGGATGTGAAATTCGCAAAGTCACCCTTATCGACCAGCAACACCCGAAGTCCGGCTGCGCTGGCTGCGGCAGCAGCGACTGCGCCGTTGATACCGGCACCGATCACCGCTACGTCGTAGTCACTCTGCACGAAATTGTGTGATTTTGTTTGTCTTTGTAACATCACA
>JACCDO011944466.1_pt1 | contig 10434 bp, 13 predicted proteins | sample 7446101 | NCBI WGS metagenome assembly JACCDO01 (sample SAMN15323440, study PRJNA562643) | freshwater metagenome | isolation source: river surface water | place: USA:Blue River Watershed | collected 2017-08-16
TAAAATATGATAATGATTTCATCAATATAATTAATAATCAATTTTTTCTTAGTAATCGCGACTAAGATAATATAAAAAAATAATATTGACCATAAACATAAGATTATCCAAGAATTTAATAATGATATTGACTTTTTTTTAGATTTTTTAAAGATTATCGCGCCTTCTAATAAAAAAATAATAAAATTACTTTTTTAATAATCATTATTCATCAAAATACTCGTGCGAGCAGATATAACAATTCATCAAAATACTTGTGCGAACAGATATAACAGATATATCGCGTTTTTTCTGAGAAATTTTTTCATCAATCGATAATAAATTTCCAAAGAAAAACTCAATACATTTAATATCTTTGACAGAGCCATTTTCATCTTCTAATGTATAATTCTTACAGTCACAATCAAATATGTTAATTAACGCATCATCAATATTAAGATCTTTGTGTCGAACCACATAATCAAGAACTTCACGTATAACCGCTATGTTTGAGAGACGTGGAAATTTATCACATTCAAATATTTCTGGACACATAGTGTCCCAACATCCAATGCGTTTTTTATTCATCATTGATAAAAGACAAATTTCGTGGCATTTCAATGATATCCTCTCTGATAATGCAAAATCTAACATAAATAAACTAAAATATGTAATAGGATTAGTATTTATTCTTATCTCTCGTATATATATTGGCAAAAGCAATCTTTTTTGCTCCATTTCAATTTGATAATTTTTGTTGTTCACGATTTCATCATAAGCAATAGCATGTTCACATGTGACAATCATTGACATTGTCATTAATTGTGTCATCAATTTAACAAGAAAAACATCTGTTTGTTTTGTTGTTTGTTGTTTATTTCTTTTTCCAAAGTGAAAGTTAATCATTAATTATAAAATATGATAATGATTTCATCAATATAATTAATAATCAATTTTTTCTTAGTAATCGCGACTAAGATAATATAAAAAAATAATATTCATAGTAATATTATGGACCATAAATACGAGATTATCCAAGAATTTAATAATGACATCGACTCTTTTTTAGAGTTCTTAAAAATTCTTGCACCTTCTAATATGAAGCAAAAAATTATTCAAATTGAAATGTTTAAGCATGCAAATAAAATTAGTCCAATAGAATATTTTTCGATTTATGTATTTCCTTATAAAAAATATATCGATGACAATGACGTTGAATACTTTTTAAACAAAGATTTAATTGAGATGAATGGAAAAGAAGAAGTCGCAAATGATTTTAAGATGATTGAAGAAATTATTAAATCTATTTGGACAAAACTTAGTAAAGATAATAAAGACTGTTGTATTAAACATTTAAAAATATTAATGGATAGTTCAGTTGAATATATCAAATATATTATAAATAAATCTATTGTATCATATGATATTTTAAACGGTCTTATGGCATTAAAACTTGTATCAGCATCAAAAAAATATGAAATAGTACATCAAATTATGGAAAAAAACTTTGATTTAGCAAATGATAATATTACAGAACAATTATTAAAATTAAGTTAGTATATATTAAAAATTATATATAATCTTTAATATGACAACTAATAAGACAACTAATATGACAACCAATAAGACAACTAATAAGACAACTGATACATCAACTGAAACAACTCAAACAATTAATTTAAAAGACAAAACTTTAACTATTTTAGGGAATTTATTACGACAATTGATGGCTTTTCCTTCATATGATAAATTATCATGTGCTTCTTGTATTTTAGTTTTTTGTAAAAAAATAGATGAAAAAAAAATAAAAGTAGACAATGCAATTGCAAGATTATTTGAAGTTTTAGAACCAATTAATGATGCATTATTAGATGGAGATAAAACAGCATTAGATAACGGTCATGCTTATGAAATCTTGCCCGGTATCAATATTACTAAAGTATATGGACACGAAGATATGACACCAGATTCAAAAAAAATTATTTTATGTTATTTATCAGTTTTAAAGTGTCATGCGAATTTTGTAAAAAATAGGTATTTAGAAAAAACATCATCGGTTTACGGACAAAGATTAGACGAATTAATGAATTATGATAAAAATAAATCAACTGCTGAAATTAATAAGGCTAAAGAAGAAATTAAAGAAATGTTTGCACCAAAGATAAGTAAAGAGTCGCAACCTATTTTTCATAATTTAATTAATCAAATTAGCGATAAATTAAATGCTACTGGTGGAGGAGGTGGTGTTGATTTAAGAGGATTCATGGATATGGCAATGGAATTAGCAGATAAAAATAAAAAAGATTTTATTGATGGAAAAATAAATTTGGCAGAAATGACTGAAGCGGCAACATCAGTTATGGAAAAAATCTATGCAGATACTGATGACAATTTGAAAAATACTCTCGGATTTGACCCGTCTGAACTATTAAAAGGATTAAAAAATGGCGGAACGCCTGATATTAATACAATGATGTCTAAATTACCAAAAGAACAAAAAAAAATGGTCGACGAATTGTTGAAGCGCAATAAATGAATTAGTTTAATATAAAAAATTATTTTTTCATATTAATATATAAATGTCTGTATCGAATATTTATCAAATACAAACAGAATCTGATTTGGATTATTTATTAAGAAATGCAGAAAATAAAAATAAATTGATTGTCGTAAATTTTTCTGCTTCTTGGTGTGGACCTTGTCAAAAAATGAAACCATATTTTATCGAGTTCTCAAAAAAATATCCAAATGTATTATTTTTAACAGTAAATATTGATGACTATACCGATAAAAAATATAAATTTAAACAAGTTCTTAAGACAATTCCGACATATATGGGTTTTTTAAATGAAAAAAGGGTACAAGAGTTTACATTTGAAGGATTTGATCCAAAAAAATTAGAAAATAATATTCAAAATGTTTTAAAAGGTTCTGCGAATATTCCTGTATTTAAAGCACCAACTCTTCCACAACAAAAAATGCCAGACATTAATTTTGGAGAAAATAAAAAAGATGCTTTTTCTGCTTTTGAAAGTAGTGGTTCTTTTACTTCTTTTGATACCGCTTTTTCATCAACACTACTCGGAACACAACAACCAGCAATGTTACAGAAATCATCTGCACAATATTATCCAGTTGACATACACCAAACAGAAAAATAATATTAGTTTTTAATATAGAATGGGTGATAAATTCTGGTTAAATGACATTTCAGTATTAATAAAAGACAAACGTTATTTAGATTTTTTCCCAACAAAAAATATGTCGCATAACGAAATATTAAATTCACTAACCAGATTCTCACTTTACTTAATTATTTTATTTCTTTTATTTATTAACTGGGATTCATATTATTTTTTTATTCCAATTATTATCATCGTGATTTGTATTCTTATGAATAAACTCGATGATTCTAAATTAGAAGAAAAATGCACCAGACCAAGTAAAACAAATCCTTACATGAATGTTTCTTTGTATGACTTAGAAAATAATAAAGACAGAAAAGGCGCTTGTTCTTATGATGACCCAGAAATAAATAAAGAATCAACAAAATATTTTGAAGATAATTTATATACAAACGTTGACGACATATATCAAAATAGAAATTCTCAAAGACAATTTTATACAATGCCGGTATCTACCATTCCAAGTAAACAAGACGAATTTGCAAAATTTTGTTATGGAACTAAAGCAGAAGACCAATGTAAAACAAATCAAGAAGCATGTTTAAGATATGAAGATGTTCGCTATAAACAATTTAATGATTTTGCTATCAAAAAGTAATGCCAGTTTAAACAAAAAACAATAGGTAGTTTAAACAAAAAACAATAGGTAGTTTAAACAAAAAGTAATAGGTAGTTTAAACAAAAAGTAATAGGTAGTTTAAATAAAAAACAATAGGTAGTTTAAACAAAAATAAATTACATATGTATTATAATAATTAACTATGGAAAGAGAGATATTAAGAATCATTTATAATGGGGCGTCGTTTACACAGAAATTTGATATATCACCTTTTATTTTAGAGAGACCAAATATGGATTGTGATATATTTAAAATAATTAAAATTTCAAATGGAAAAACAAATAAATTTTTACAAGTTGGTGGTTATTATATATATTATGAAAAAGATGTATCAATGAAAATAGATTGGGATTTTGATGCAATTAAGCAAACAACCCTTAAAAACAATGATATGTATTTGATGAGTATAATTGATGGCGAAGAAATAAACAACATCATTGATATATTAATACAAAAAATACTTTCGCGCAATATTCGCAAAAATCCTTTTGACACTCATTTTAAATTTATTTAACTTAATTAAATTTAAAATAAAATTCCTCGCCACAATCAATTGGTAAAAATGGCACTTTAATAACATTTTTTGGCAAAACTAATTTCTTATAGAATACGTTATAAACTACTTTTGGAATTTCTGTTCCTTTTTTCTCTACTCTAACATTATTTAAATGTTGTACCATTTCTTTTGATACATCCATATAAATATAAGCGACTGAATCACATAACTCTTCATATACAGCACGACTTTTTTCATCTGGATTAGTATTGTCGATAATTACTTTTTCTCCTTTTTCTAAACACTTCTTCGTTTCATTTACACATTTCGTTCCAAGTGTATCTCTATTAATAATTTTATAACCATAAAGTTTTGCTATTCTCGCCGATAAAAATGATTTACCAGACGCAGGTGCACCAATCATTATAATCATTTTTTTCTCAGCAATTTTTGAATAAACATTTTTTTTTAAAAATTCTTCCGGATTTATATGTGTGTCATAAATTAATTTTTGTTTATTATAATTATATTTGTCGTTAATATTTTTTATTATATCTTGATATGCAAAATTAGAGTTTGTAATGTATATGTCATCTATTATTTTATCTACACAATTTTTATCTTCAGGATGTACATCCGAAAAATTATCTGTAATAAGATGTAATGTATTAAATAAACTTGGTGTTTCAAACATTTGTTCTGGAGTAAAATATATCAAACCACAATTATAAGCAAAGCATCTATCAGAATTAGCAAAATCTTTTTTTCTCCCACCGGCATCACCGCAATAAAAAGACTTTGTCAAATCAAATTTCAAACCATTTATTTTTGAATTTATGGTAAACATTCCTGTGTGTGGTTTACGACAATAATCTTTTTTTAGCGACGCGATAACTCTTATATTGAATCCGATTTCATTTTGAAAAACAGACATTTTTCTTATCCACTCTAATTGACTATTAGTATCTTTTAAACCAGCCTGATTACTAAAAATAACTATTGTATATCGAGATAAAACTAATATTTTAAGTACTTCTTTTACATTTTTTTTAATAGTCCATTGCTTGTCTTTTACTTTTTTTAATGAATCAGATACAATTAAAGTATCATCAAAATCAAACCCAGCCAATCTATCAGATACAAATAATCCGTGTGGTTGACAAAGAAGATCGTTTGAATTAACCCAGTTATACATTTTTTTATCTATATAATTTATAATAGCGCGATTATTATTTTATAACAATTTTTTTCCTTATCGCGAAAAATCGCAAAATAGTCAGTTAATTTAATTCTTTCAGTAGATATTGGTTTATTCAGAGACAAATAATAATAAGCGCCACGACTAATTTCTTCCGGCAAATCGTTTTTTTTTATTTCTACATAATAATTTGGATCATATTCTTTTGTCAATTTAATTTCAAAAAACATACTTCGCAAATATTCATTTAATTTAAAAACGGTGTTGTCATTAACAGAAGTAATATCAAATATATTTCCTTCTGGAACTAATATTTTAACACCACTTAAAACGATATCAAGAAGAAATTTAAAAAGACTTTTTACGTCTTCTAATTGTTCATCAGAAATAATTGCTATAGTACATTTTGGTTGAACTGGTGCCATAAATACATGTTCTATAAAATCATCATATTCACATATATTTGGATTCTCGACGGTATTTGTGTACATATATAGTATAATTATTATATCAGTTAATAATAATAATGAATAAACGAGATCCACTTTATATTCCAGTTTTTAAAAAAGAAGAAAGGACATTAAATATACAAAGGGCAATTCAGCCACGAGAAATAGTTCAACAAACTACATCAGTTTCAACACGTTTAGGAAAAAAAACAGATAATTCTTATCAAATGGGCGTGACATTTAGACCAGTAGATCAAGTTTTTGAGTATGTTCAAAGAGAACCAGCGAGAATTTTTATTAATACAAGGAATTAAAAATAATATATAATATTATTCTTATGTATATAATGGCTTCAACTAACTTGATTTACGATAAATGTGCTTATGGACAAAGAGTTGCTACAAGCACCGACCCTTTAAAATATCAATTATATTATGGAAAATTTAGTAATTCAGCAAGACCAAACAAAGAACAATTAAAAGACGGTCAATATGAACAATGCCCTTCTGCTAATAAATGTTATGATAAAAAATCTTTGTTAAGAGTAGACGTCGAAAGTGATTTGAAGAATATCACCAGAGTCGCAAGTCAGTGTGTGACTTTTAAATATCATCCAAATTGTAATAATGAAAAATCATGTGTAAGAAAAAATGATTCACGAGTTCCATTTTACACTCCACCATATTTGAATGAAATAAGACCTACAAATCAATCGAAACCGGTTTCTAAAGCATTTTAAAACCATTCGACGAAGGCGAAACCGGTTTCTAAAGCATTTTAAAACCATTCGACGAAGGCGATTATTAAACTGTTTAATGAATTAATAAAGACGGTTTCTAAAGCATTTTAAAAATATTTAAATATATTATTGTTAATATATTTAAATGAATACAAAAAAAAGAATTATGGAAGAATTTGCTAATAAAAGTAAAAAATATAATATAACAATTCCAAATGAAAAAGATATTTATACATGGGAAGCGAAAATTAAAGGAGAAAAACTTTATAAAGACGGCATTTTTACTTTAAAAATAGTATTTAAACATAACTATCCACTATCGCCTCCATATATTAAATTTCTAACAAAAATTTATCATCCAAATATTAGTCATGAAGGAGAAATCTGTTTAGACATCATTAGAGATAACTGGCGTCCATGTTTTACAATAAATAACATATTGGATGTTATAACAGTATTATTAGAAACACCAAATACAAAATCATTTATTAATAGAGAAGCGGCACAATTATATGAAAAAAATTATAAAATGTATAAAGAAATTGTGTCAGAAAATGTGGTTAAATATGCATAACAAATAATTTATTATGTTATTATATATATAAAAATCATGTCATTAACAAGACAATCTTATGATAGAGACGCATATTCTGATAGAGTTAAACAAAGCATTGGTGAAATGGGATTTACTCTTGATTTAAATAGAGTAGAAAATAATGAAAGATGTATGACATACAATGGTCCTCGACATAAAAATGCATATTATGCATATAAACCAACTGAATTAGTTGACATTGATTCTGTTTTATCAAATAGAACTTTCGTCAATACTCAAGGAGTTGCGAAAAGAAGAGATCAATATGGTGTTGGAGATAAATTGATGGAAAAAAATAATAATAAATATTTTCCAAAAGAATGTAATAATTTTCTTGATGCAGAAGATAGTCGATTCACACACCCAAAAGATTGGTATAGAGGATTGGGATTTGATGTATTTTACCCTTTACACAAAGACCCTCAATGTGGTGTTTTTTGGAATTTTGAATTAAATACACGATTATATTCTCGTGATACTATTTTTCCTAAATTACCTGAACCAATTGATGGTAATAAAGTAGTTTTAAAACCACTTGGCCCAAGAAAAGATTGTGGAATTAAATTGAACTGTTAATTTTATTTTTGTTATCTAAATAAAAATAAAAATATGTATAATTAATAAATAGAAATAAGTATGCCAGAAATATTAATTGGATTAGCATTAGCAACTGTCGGATATAAATTATCTAAAACAAAAAGAAAAATAAATTCATCAAAACAAGGTTCGAAACAAAAAAAAAATTTAGATGATATGTATCAAGAACAAGAAAATCGTGCTAAAGATAAATATGATAAAAGTAAGCATCCAGAAAGAACTGGCGTTATTCCTAATTTTTATAATCAATTAGATTCACGCGTTGAGTCGTCTATAAGTGAATTAGATACGGCAGATGACGTACATGATTTAGATATTTTTACTAATTATGGGCCGAATAATTTTAGAAGTGTAACAACTACTGTTGGAAGTTCTTTAGATCATTTAATTGATACAAATGCCGACGGTGTCCAAAGTGATAGTAAGCCACCAGAATCATTTACAGAACATTTTAATCAACAATTTGAAGAACCAAGTATGCATAATGGCGAAGTTAAAGAAAATGGAGAAGAAGGAAATTATAGTGATATTCAAAAAGATATGACTTATAATGTTAATAAATTTAATAGTAGTGGTTTAGCACCTTTTTATTCTGGTTCATCGAGAGGTTATGGTGTAGATTTAAATCATCAAAAAGTGGAAAGATTTAGTGGTAATGATAGTGATTCTTTTAAAAGAAAACAAGTTCAAAAACCATTCTTCGACCCAACACCACAAATTAATCGTATTAGTCAAGTTCAAGCATCAACAGAACAATTCGCCGATAGATTCATTACAAATGTGTCGCAAGAAAGAAGAAATGAACTATTAAAAGACCCAGAAAGAATTACACCTGGTGTTGGGCTTGGTGCGTATGGTAAAATGCCGCTCGGTTTTAAATCGAATGAACGTATATTACCTCCAACGGTTGATGATATGCGTGTAGAAAATAAACAAAAAGAATCATATGAAGGACGTATAATTGATGGTTTGAAATATGAAAAAAGAGGTATACAAGCAGACGTTATAAAATATCGCCCACAAACATTTAAAGAAACTACAAAAGATGACTTGCAAAAAACAATTACTGACGTTAAAAAAGTAAAAGTATATGATGGTTATGAAGCAAAAGAAACAGATAGAGAATCAACTCTTTTTGAACACAAAGGGCATGCACACAATTCCGAAATAAGTAAAGGTAAAGCAGATGAAAATTATCGCGAAGCATCAAAAGAAAATTATTTAATGCCAGAAGTTGGTAGAGTACAAGCAACTGGGCAACAAAAAGTATCTATCGGAGCAATAACACAAGGATTAACTGATAATAATGTTGAAAGTTGGTCATTTCATACAACAAATCGCGAATCGACTGGTTCTATACAACATTTAACTAATGTTGGTGGAAATGGAAATGTCAAATCGTATGCCGAACAACAAGATTTAGCAAAAGAAACAGGTAGAGAAACATTGGAACAAAAGAATTTTCCTGTTTTTGGTTCTATATTTAGTAAAAATACTGCAAACTTAACTGATGTTGCAAAATCAACCATTAAAGAAACAACCATTGATCAAAAACAAAATCCAAATATTCTCGGCGACTTAAAATCGTATACAGAATTAACTGATATCGCAAAACAAACTATTAAAGAAACAACTTTAGAACAAAAAGAAGGACAAATGAAAACTGATGTTGGAAAACATAAAGTATTTAATCCGACAGATTTGTTAAGAGAAACTATTAAAGAAACAACTTTAGAACAAAAAGAAGGACAAATGAAAACGGATGTTGGAAAACATAAAGTATTTAATCCGACAGATTTATTAAGAGAAACTATTAAAGAAACAACTTTAGAACAAAAAGGTGGGCAAATGAAAACTGATGTTGGGAAACATAAAGTATTTAATCCAGCAGATTTGTTAAGAGAAACTATTAAAGAAACGACGTTAGAACAAAAAGAAGGACAGATGAAAACTAATGTTGGGAAACATAAAACATTTAATCCATTTGATTTATTAAAAGAAACTATTAAAGAAACAACTATTGACACACATTCTATTGGTGGAGTTAATTATGGAACAACAAATAAACACAATACTGGATATATCGTCACAGAAAGTGGAATGGATGCAAAAGATACTGCAAGACAAGTAACTGTATTAAAAAACCTTCATGGTGGAGCATTTGCTTCTGGTGCCACAAAAATAACTTCATATGAAGGACCATATAATGCAGAAACAAATGTTACAAAAGAAATGTCTCTTGTATCGAGAGAGCCAACAAAAGTAAGTTATTCAGTAATTCCAAAAGTAGAAGATGTTCATATAAGAAATACTCATTCTACTTTATTTGAGAGAACAAATTATCCAACAAGTAATCAAATTTCTGAAACAGCAGAAAATAGAATTGGTGACCAAACATATAAACAAAATAAATACGTTCAACCAGAAGTTAGATTAAATCCAGATTTGTTAAAGTCTTTAAAAACAAATGAATATACATTTTTGTATAAATATGATTTTTAGTTAAAAGCACATTTTTGTATAAATATGATTTTTAGTTAAAAGCACATTTTTGTATAAATATGATTTTTAGTTAAA
>JACCDO011718621.1_pt1 | contig 10433 bp, 15 predicted proteins | sample 7446101 | NCBI WGS metagenome assembly JACCDO01 (sample SAMN15323440, study PRJNA562643) | freshwater metagenome | isolation source: river surface water | place: USA:Blue River Watershed | collected 2017-08-16
CGGTGGAGGCAGAAGCAGCACGTCGAGGTTTTACGGTTTTCGATGCCACCTGTCCTTTGGTGACTAAGGTGCATGTAGAAGTGGCCAAGTTACACAAAGAAGGTTATGAGTTTGTGATGATCGGTCACAAAGGTCACCCTGAAGTAGAAGGCACGATGGGGCAATTGGTAGATGGTATTTATTTGGTGGAAGATGTGGCAGATGTTGCCCACATTCAACCTAAACAAAACGAACGCCTTGCCGTTGTGACCCAAACCACCTTGAGCGTCGATGACGCAGCAGAAATTACAGAGGCTGTAGTAGCGCGTTTTCCAAATATCCGTCGTCCCAAAATGCAAGACATCTGCTATGCAACCCAAAACCGCCAAGATGCGGTGAAAGTTTTGAGTGCGGAAGTCGACTTGGTCATTGTCGTGGGCAGCCCTACCAGTTCAAATAGCAACCGACTGCGTGATGTGGCGCAACGTTATGGCGCCGAGAGTTATATGGTCGACACTGCCGCAGAGCTGCAACTTGAATGGTTCAAAGGTAAAACCCGCGTGGGCCTTACGGCTGGCGCATCAGCGCCCGACATCTTGGTGCAAGAGGTCATCAGTCGTATGCGCGCCTTGGGTGCTGTCTCGGTACGAACCTTGGATGGAATTCAAGAAACGATTAAATTTCCCTTGCCAAAAGGATTGAAGTAAATGTTAGACATCACCCTATTGCGTCGCGACTTGCCCCAAGTCATTGCTCGACTTGAAACCCGTAAGTCGCCACAAGTTTTTTTGAATGTTGAAGCATTCCAAACTTTAGAGAACGAGCGCAAAACCCTGCAAACACGCACAGAGGAATTGCAATCAATCCGCAATACCTTGTCGAAACAAATTGGTATTCGCAAATCAAAAGGCGAAAGTGCCGATGCTGAAATGGCTCAAGTAGCTGATATCAAAACCGAGCTCGAGCAATCGGCTGCACGTCTTGATATCTTGCAAGCTGAATTGCAAACCCTTCTGCTAGCAGTTCCAAATTTACCCAATGAGAGTGTGCCTGTAGGCGCCGACGAACACGGCAACGTCGAGCTGCGCCGCTGGAGCCCCACAGGCAAAGACCCACAAGCTTTAGCCTTCACCGCTAAAGACCACGTCGATCTAGGCGAACCACTGGGCTTAGATTTCGACATGGGCGTGAAACTCTCTGGCTCACGCTTTACCGTGATGAAAGGCCAGATCGCCCGCTTGCATCGCGCACTCGCGCAATTCATGCTCGATGTACAAACCCAAGAACATGGCTACACCGAGTGTTACACCCCTTACATCGTCAATGGCGATACGCTGCGCGGCACAGGCCAGTTGCCCAAGTTTGAAGAAGATCTATTTGCTGCCAAAAAAGGCGGCCAAGAAGGCGAGTCCACAGACAACCATGCGCTGTATTTAATACCCACCAGCGAAGTCACGCTCACCAACTTTGTCCGCGATGTGGTGTTGGCAGAAAGTGATTTGCCACTCAAGTTGACAGCGCACACACCTTGTTTTAGATCAGAGGCTGGCAGTGCAGGGCGCGATACGCGGGGCTTGATTCGTCAACACCAGTTTGACAAAGTAGAGATGGTGCAAATCGTCCACCCCGACCACAGCGAGCAAGCCTTGCAAGATATGACGGCACACGCAGAAGCTATTTTGCAAAAGCTAAAACTCCCTTACCGCGTCATGGCGTTGTGCACTGGCGATATGGGTTTTGGTGCGAGCAAAACCCATGATTTAGAAGTTTGGTTGCCGGCGCAAAATACCTATCGCGAAATCAGCTCTGTTTCTAATTGTGAGGCTTTTCAAGCGCGTCGCTTGCAAGCGCGTTTTAAAAATGCACAAGGTAAGAACGAACTCGTACACACGCTCAATGGTTCAGGATTAGCAGTAGGACGCACCCTAGTTGCTGTTTTAGAAAACTACCAACAGGCAGATGGGAGTATCAGCGTGCCTGAAGCGCTGCGGCCTTATATGGGTGGTGTTTCAGAGCTGCGTGCTTAACGCGCTTTTGATTTGAGAGGTGATTGCTAGAATCATCCGTAGACGAGCAGCATTTCAAGCGGAGAAGTGGCAGAGTGGTCGAATGTACCTGACTCGAAATCAGGCGTAGGGGCGACCCTACCGAGGGTTCGAATCCCTCCTTCTCCGCCAAAAAATAACAATAAGTCGTTGATTTATATACATATTTAAAAAATAAAAATCTACAAAGATACACTCAAAGATACACTTTAAAGTCTATTGAGTGCTTAAAATTTAGACAAATACTTTAGCATAGCACTTCTAAATTCTGAGGACAAGAACTCAGAAAAACAAAGATTAAAGAGCCATTTTTAACTCACAAGATATATAAAAAACTGTGTTGCGACGATGGCGTATTAGCACTTGTTAAGTTGTTGAAGATAAAGTATCTTTGTCAAAAAGAGCAAGACAACTTGCTAGCAAGATTAGTCAAAGATATGGCAATTTTCTTGAATGAAAGCAAGTTATGCAAACTACGCTCGTTGAAGCCAAGTCATCTTCAGATGTATTCAAAATGAAGATTGAGACGCACGCAAAAAAAAACTTATACAAAGAATGCATTGCTTTGATGGAAAGTGGTGACTTATTGGGTGCATCTAAGTTAATAATCAAAGAAGACTTCAAAAAAGATAGTACTTTATGTCTGTTGTTGAGCAAGTGCTTGTGCCCATCATTTCCATACATAGTAGATAAATCAAAAACAGAAGAATACGAAGATGAAAATGAAGAAGATATTGAGGATGAAATCCCATCTGACTTGTCAAAACTTCTTGATGAAGCAGAGGATCAATCTGACGAGAACCTAGATAAGATTTGCAATGATTATTACGAAAATCAACCAAGTGAAATTGACTTTGATAAAGAATCTTATGCAGTTAATTTAGTTGAGTTGGCTGCTTGTATGGGTGACGAAGTAGCACGACAAGAATTGCTTATCTACTGTAAGAGAAATGCTGATTACATTGAAGGTAATTTACTTATCTTTATGTTGGTTGAAATGCTAGTAACAGCAGATGAAGAGGCGTTGGAGCACATAAGCGATGGTGTTCATACTTTCAAGAACATGAATATGTATGAATCAGCATACTTTTACTACCTCATACTGAAAGAAAAGTTATACAGTACCTTTGATGAAGTACCGTACTATTCATTGAGAGAGTCGTTAAGTGATAGACAAAAAAATGAAGTTGAAATTGATGTTGAGCATTTTTTCAAGTATCGTCTGATACCTAACAAGTACGCATTTCTAAAAGAAGATTATTTAGTTAGTGTTTAATAAACAAGAAAATAGAAATTAAAAATGTCCACTGAACTATCTGCTACACGCAAACTAGGCGCAAGCCTCATGTTTGCTGCCATGAATATTCTTAAAGAAAAAGGTGGTCAACTTTCGGGACGTGAAGTAATTGCTGAAATCGAAAAAAGATTAACACTCTCTGATTGGGCAAAAGAAACATATGAAAAAAGTGGATACACAAGATGGAAGTCAATACTGCACTTTTTTAGTATCGACTTGATTAAGGCGCAATTCCTTGTAAAGAAAAAAGGCGTTTGGTACATAACGCAAGAAGGTGAAGAAGCAATCAAATTAGGAGAAAGAGGATTGCTTGATGCATCGCTTGAAGCATATAGAAAATGGAGAGATGAAACTCCTAAGTCACCCAAAGAAAAAGTAATTGAAGTTGAAGATATTTCTACAGACGAAGGACAACTAGAGAATCAACAACAACAAGAAGCAACACTTCAGCAAATGGAAGAGTTAGCAAATGAAGGGCTTAAGCAAAGAGTTAATAGCCTTAACCCTTATGAGTTTCAAGATTTAGTTGCGGCTTTACTCAGAGCAATGGGTTATTTCACACCATTTGTCGCACCAAAAGGTAAAGATGGTGGAGTTGACGTTATCGCTTATCAAGATCCACTTGGCGTTAAGAGTCCTCGTATCAAAGTACAAGTAAAGCACCGAGAGTCGTCTGCAAGTGTTGATGAGTTGCGACAACTCATGGGACTACTTCAAAGAGATGGAGATGTAGGCATCTTTGTTTCAAGTGGTGGATTTACCTCAGACTCGAAAACTACTGCAAGAAGTTCACAAGTTCACGTAGAACTTATTGATATGGACAGATTAATAGTTTTATGGCAAGAGTTCTATGAAAAGTTAGACGATGAAGATAGAAACTTATTAAGACTGAAACCCATTTACTTTTATGAACCACTCTAAGACATAAATGACTGATTCAAATAGTTGGGTGTGGATCGTTGTAGTGTTTCTTGGTGTTAGTCTTTACAACGCTAAAGATGATTTGAAAGAAGCAAAGAAACTTAATGAACACAATTTGAGCAGAATGCGCTACGTAGAAAACAATCTACTAAAAGCAAAAACAAAAATTACTGAAATAAAAAATTACAACTCTAATTTGTACTTTCAAGGAGTTGAACAAGATATTGACAATGCGCTTGTAGATGTTCGTGCAGAAATGTATGACTTACATGCGAATCTAGACAAGAAATAGAAGTGCAAACAATTCATGTTGTTTTAGTTTCGCTTGTAGTTGGCTTCTTACTAGGCTACATCACTCGTAGAGTAAATGGTTCACAGAATGATGGTGAACTGATTGTGAGAAACACGATACGGAAACACTTTCACTCACCTAACTATCATTTACTGAATCACATCACAATAAAGTACGGTTCAAGTACAACTCAAATTGACCACATTCTTGTCTCACGACATGGAGTGTTTGTTATCGAAACTAAGAACTACAAAGGTTGGATATTTGCAAACGCTAAACAAGCAACTTGGACACAAGTCTTATATCGATTGAAGTTCAAGTTTCAAAATCCTATTCATCAAAACCGTCTTCATGTTGTCGCATTAAGAGAGCTATTAGATTTTTTACCACAAGACGCTATCAAATCAGTTGTCGTCTTTAGTGGCACTGCCGAATTCAAAACTGAAATTCCTCATGGTGTTTATAAATTGCATCAGTTGAAAGATTATTTAGAAAGTTTTACTGAAGAACTATTGTCAGAAAACAGAGTTCAGTTTGCAGTTGGAAGAATTGAAACTGCTCGTATGGCAATAAGTAGCAAAACTGATGTGGAACATGTAGAGGCACTTAAGAAACGTTATGGCAATAAAGAACTTCACTAACTTCAACTTAGGTAATGTTCAAGATTTCAATCTAGTCAGTGACGTACTGAACTCAGTCTCAATTTCTTTTGATACTCTCGATTCGCACGTTTCTGATTCGTCTTGTAGCGATTGATGGCGATTTCCATGTCTTTTTGAGTTGGCTTTAACTTGTTGGCGTTACTAGTGATCTGACTAGTCAAGTTGTTGATGACTTCGCTGTGCTTCATTTGACTTGGCAATGGTTGGGCAATCAATGTCTCGTCTAGATGTATGCAAGTGACTGAAACGACATTAGATTTGCCATACAACTTGCCAAGTAGTAAAGTTGCATGACTAGAAGATTCAGCATCTATCATCGTCTTCGCCATAGTGCCACTGACTCTGACTGTTGCTAGATACTTCTTTAATGGACTGACTACTTCATTGATACGCATGAAGTATTTATCTAGGCAAATAGTTAAATTTAAAAGAAATACTTGAAGAAGTAATTGAAATGAACTATTCTCAAGATGGCGTTAGTTCTCAATTTTCATAATACTTGAAAGTGAAACATGGCAACTGAAGATATAAATTTTGACTTCGAGAAAGCCACAAATGACATCGTAACTAACGGTTACGCATATCTATACTCAGCATCAAAAGAAGCTAAAGAACAAAGAATTAATTATCCTATTCATCTATTTGAATTTGGAGTGAACTGCGGTAGATTTTTAATTGAAACAATTGGAGAAGAAGCGCTTCAACAAAGAATATTAGTTATCAACGAAATGGGTGGGAAATTAATCCCATCACTTGAAAAACAACAGATAGCTAAAAATTTATGGCATCCTATGCTCATTGCAACTGTTGCATTAGCTTCGCAACCTCAACATCACAGAATTCCTTATGAACGTATCAATGAAATAAATAAGAAATTGATTCAAATTGCTATTGATTTTTTTGAGAATGCCGAAACTAATGCGTTAAAAACTCATCAATCTCAAGAGCAAAATAAAATGAAAAAAACAGCAGAGGAAAAAGGTTTATCAAGAATAAACAGTGATGTGAGGATTGTCGTAATTGGGACGAAGCGTTCTGCAGTTCTTGAAAATGGTGAGAGATATGTTGTTGAATTCAAAAAAGGCGAACCATTAAGAGAGGGGTTAGATAGCGTACAAGACTTAGTTGAAAATGCTATTGATACATCATTCGCTAGTGGCGACATGATTTCATCACTTATGGTTGATGGGCATGACATGGTTCGTTATGCGATAGTCACAGAATTAGAAAATGCAAATATGGATTCAGAAGAGGCTTACGTAAATGTATGCAATTTACCCTTCATGACCAATGCAGATCCGTCTGATGTGTTGGACTTGGTAAACGAAGTACTCAGCAGTATTAAAGCAAAGTAAGAATCAAGGAATTAAATATGGATCTCGATGATGGAAAACAATTATTTGAATCACGCTCAGATGCTGAGAAAGTTGCGCAAAAGATGTCGCGCAACAAAGATGCCCCATTTACAGTTTATAAAGTAGGTAGCAAGTGGGCTGTTGGGGGTGTTCATACGAAAGCAGTTCAGAAGAAGCAAAAGGTTAAATCGCTTGATGAAATTAAACTGTTACTGAAAGACTTTGCAGAAGATGAATCTTCAATAGATGACTACATTACCGAAATTGAAAATGAAGCACTAGAAAAAGAAAGCACGATTCAAGGTGAAGTAGATGAATGGATATTAAGAGAAGTCAACTTGAAATTTGGATGCGATATTGGAATGTCTGCTACCAACAAGAAGACATACTTAGTGCTTGATTTGGAAAAAGGAAAAGATAAATTGATGCTAAAGATGGGTGGTAACTTCAGTCGACACATACCACTAATTAAGCGACAAGCAGATAGTTTGAAGAACTCATCAGTTGTTTGGCACACTTGGAACAGTAATACAAGCAATTGGGGAAGTGATGCATGGTTTTACCGTATTGAAGCGAAAGATTAGGAGTCTCAACACCAAATTAAAGAATGGTGATTGCAGAATTTATTAAATTGAATATTTTCTTTTTTATAGAAATTTAGTTCAAAAGATGGGCGCAACGTTTCATCCCAAGTTCACCCATTTCCTTCATTTTTTTCTTTCCAAAATTACTATTTACACCTATCTCATACAAGTCTTGTTGACTTAAATTATCAGCCATTGAACCCACAGAACAAGAGCAAAAGGCTTGTGCGTTAGGTGATGGAGATTTGGATAATTCAACGCACTCTATGATCCCACTGTTTAAAAAGCTATCTCTGCTCTCCCCTAAAAGACCACGTTTATTACTTAATTCATTTTTAGATTTATCAAAAATTTGCTCTTTTGCTTTATTGAATCTCTCTTGTGTGTTATTTAGACATTGCTGAAAAATTATTGTTGAATATTCTTTATTAATAATCTGAGCTATAGCAGTCCTTATGTCTGCATCATCTTTCTTTTTTAATGCAATCTGAAAGTCAATATTTGAAAAGATTTGTTCAGTTGAATTTTTAGCATAACAACTGCAAACATCTAAAGTGAAGTCAGAGTTTTTTGACAACTTACTCTGACTTTGCTTTTCTAAGCATCCACTGTTGAGCCCTTGCTGTAACTCTTTCTTGAGAATGTCTTGTTGAGTGCTTTGTGCAATGGATGAAAAGAAGAATGTCGAAAAAACAAGACTCATGACAAAAGGTCGCATCAGTATTACTTTTTCCAAACCTCAAACCATCGTGAACAAGCTATTTTCATTGATTTAGATAATCCAACAGTCAACTGATCCGTGCCGCGCATATCAATTTTCGGATAGTCAACAGACTTATTATTGATACAATCAAATTCAAGAGAAGTTACTTCACTTTGATATTTGACTGTGACATTTGCAATATCACCATTACGCTTGGCTGATGCACTATCAACATAAAATTCGTCGCTAACGCTTATCCAATTTTCCTTTGAGCAAGCAGACACAGAAATAAGAATAATTGCAAAACATGTTAATAATCTTACTGAACGCATACCTATGATCCTTTACTTATATCTTTTACCAAAAAATTCAACTTCAATACATTGAACCTTTCGTGTGTCATTTACTTTTGCTGTAAAAGTATTGCCTATAAGTGGGGCAGTCACATCTACAACATCAAGGCTCAGTGCCCCTTTTTTACAAGAATCTTTTGTAACAATACGAATTTTAGTAATCTTATAGTTTGATTCATTTTTTATAACTACGTCGATGAGTTGATTTGTAGTTTTCGTGTAATCATATGAAATATTCTCTGAGAGACTAGACCACATATTTGTATCAAGTGATTTTTCGCTAGGGAAGGCAATTTCACATGTATTAATTGCAGAAGATCGCATGCTTGAAAGTTGACCTTTCATTTTGTCCAACATGCATTCATCAAAGTTTGAAGGACCAAAAAAACCTCCCCAAGCATTAGACATAGTGATGAAAAAAATTGCAATGATTGTGAATTTATTCATTGTTGCTTTCATAGTCATCTTTGCCTTGTAGCCATAGCGTAAGCACGACTATTCTTGCGCCATTCTGCTTTAGATTGATACTTTCTTGCGTCTGCAAGTACTGCATCTTTTGTCCATTTCCAAGATTTAGACTTGAGTGTTTCTGACATAAAAATAGAAATTATTGGTTCTTTAATCTTTACAAGAGTCTAGTAGATAGTTAATTTCAAAGATCGTAGTTCGTGCTTCCTCTAAAAATACTCTGATTTTTTGCGAAGACGTTGAGTCGATACGATAGTTAAGAGTGCTTAGGAAAATATCGTTATTTTTATTAAAAATTCCGTATGAATTTATTATGATTTTCTGAATTGATCTGTACTCATCAACATTTGTTGAAAAAAACTTTAATTTAGTTAGATATTGAAATTGATTTATAGAAACGCTAACTAAAACAGATTCTGTTGCTGTCATGCTAAGTGGTGATAGCAGATCTGATTCTTTAAAATAGTTCTCTATCTTTGCTTGGTTAGCAATCTTGGATACAAGTCCATTTAGTACAACACCCTTGCTAGCAAAATTCGTAGGTGCTTCAATATTAAGAAGAGATTTAATGCATTTATTCTCATCGTAAGCAAAACAATTAATAGATAAAAATACAGTAAGTAAAAAAAGAATTTTCAAAATTCGATTAAGCATTGCGAAATATATTTGGTTTCAATGTTTTAATTGAACCATGAAAAAGAGCCACTATCAAGTGACTCTTAATATTTTGACTACTAAGAGATTACTTTTTGAATCTTGCTCGCACTGATTCGCTAGTAATTTCTATCTGACTGTCTAGTTCTCCACTTAGTACTGCTTCATTGAGTTTCGTGAGTACTGTGATGAGTTCTTCGCTGCTTGCGACTTCTACTGAGTTCTTGTCGCCTTTCTGTGAGAGAGGTACGACTTTGTTGCCATAACGAACTTGTACACAAACTTTGTTGTTCTGAACGAACCACCATTGCTTTACTTTCTTGTTGACTTCTACAGTAGTCATCAATCCACTGTCTTTATCTCTGACATTGCGTTGACGCTTTGCTGTGTATGTCTCGCCATTCTTAAGCGCATTTGCCATTTGTATCTGTTCTTGTAACTTCTGACTGAGTTTTTGACGACGAAATTCAGTTGGGTTTTGAACTGATTGACGCTTTGCTGTAACTAACTTTAAAGACGAAAGAATCTGACTCATTTGAAAAACTCCTTATATGTGAATGAGAAGTTTCAGTGTGCTACCTAGATTTGCAAATTACTAGCCTCAGTGCTTGGTTTCATCTCCGAATCCATTGGTTATGGCTAGAAAGTGGATGGAATCAGTCTGTGTTGTTCTAAATGGAACAAAAAAAAAGAGCTGGGTCAGCAAGAAGACAACAAGCACCAAGCAGCCAACACGGGCTCCTTTCTGACTGCTATCACTATAAGTATGTGACTTTTTTATTTTCTGTGCTGCTTTTCTTGCTAAATAGATATGTGACTTTGCAAAACACATATGTGACTATTTATAAAGAAAATTCAAATGATACAAATAACTATTGACCCAATCGTTCTACAAACACTAGAAAAACACTATCCAAATTCAAACGCTCAAAAGGCATTGAATAAATACATCAAGCTGCTAACAGATCAAATCTCGCATTCGTGTGCTGTGGGGCGTGATACTTGGCAAGTTTCAAAGGGCTTGTACACCATATCGCTGTATAAGCAAGCAAATAAAGGGGGGCAAATTGGAGAGAAAAAGATTCGCCTTCACAAGTGGCTTGAACTTAACAATCTTGAG
>JACCDO011461770.1_pt1 | contig 10432 bp, 9 predicted proteins | sample 7446101 | NCBI WGS metagenome assembly JACCDO01 (sample SAMN15323440, study PRJNA562643) | freshwater metagenome | isolation source: river surface water | place: USA:Blue River Watershed | collected 2017-08-16
CATCTCGATAAATTACGTTCTTTCAGGGAAGCATTCCCTGCACACTTAGACGCGGATTCTTTTCAGCTTATTTAGTTTTATCTTGAAAAAAGGCGGTCAATCCGCCTGGATATGACTTAGCTTCTTGGATACTACAATCGGCCATTAATTTCCCTCTATTAATAAGTAAAATTCGATCACATATACTTTCTACTTCACCTAATAAATGGCTTGAGAATAAGATCGTTTTATTTGATTTTAGGGAAAGAATTAAATTTCGGATTTCCTCCATTTGATTTGGATCCAATCCGCTAGTCGGTTCATCTAGAATCAATATGCTCGGGTTATGGAATATGGCTTGAGCAATGCCTACGCGTTGTTGGTATCCTTTCGATAATTCACCTATTTTCTTGTTTTGTTCACGTGTAAGACCAACGGCCTCAATTACTTCTTGGATTCTTTTGGAACATGCCTCAGAAGTGAAACCATGCAATTTTCCAATGAAAGCTAAAAATTCCTTGACATACATATCTGGGTAAACCGGATTGTTCTCTGCCAAATACCCGATTTGTCTTTTTAGTGCAATCGAATCAGATTGTGCTTCAATACCTTGAATGCTAGCTGTTCCTTCCGAAGGATTTAAGAGGCCTACAAGCATTTTTAGTGTACTTGATTTTCCTGCGCCATTCGGTCCTAGAAATCCGATTATTTCTCCAGGTTGTGCTTGAAAACTCAAACCTTGTACGGCCCACTGTTGGCCATATTTTTTACCTAAATTAGAAACATGAATGGGCATAGCTGCTGGGGCATATTTTATCTGACAAAGGTAGGAAAATGGGAACTAATTCTGATTACCTTTGTGTTTTCGTTTCAAAAATCAAATTCATGCAAGAGGAAAGTATACGTTTAGATCGTATTGAGGATGCCATTGAGGACATTCGTCAGGGTAAGATGATTATAGTTGCGGATGATGAAAATCGCGAAAATGAAGGAGATTTGATTTGTGCCTCGGAGGCAGTTACGCCTGAAATTGTCAATTTCATGATTCGTGAAGCTCGTGGTTTAATGTGCGTCTCTTTGACAAATGAGCGTTGTGCTGAATTGGGACTTGAGATGATGGTAGATCAGAATACTACCTCTCATGAAACTCCTTTCACGGTTTCCGTTGATTTATTGGGGCATGGATGTACAACGGGAATTTCAGCTCAAGATCGATCTAAAACGATTCAAGCTTTAGTAGATCCGGCTACGAAGCCAACAGACTTAGGCCGACCAGGTCACATTTTCCCATTAAAAAGTAGATCAGAAGGAGTTTTGCGCCGGACAGGCCATACGGAAGCTTCCATGGATTTTGCTAAGTTGGCAGGTTTCAAACCCTCAGGTGTATTAATTGAAATACTTAATGAAGATGGGTCCATGGCACGCTTACCTGATTTGCGTAAAATTGCCGATAAATTTGATCTTAAATTAGTTACCATAAAGGATTTAATCGAGTATCGATTGAATACGGAATCGTTGATTCAGCGCGAGATTGGCGTGGATATGCCGACTGAGTGGGGCCATTTTGATCTCTTAGCCTTCAAGCAAAAAAATACAGGAGACACGCATTTAGCCTTAATTAAAGGTACTTGGGAAAAAGATGAACCTGTATTAGTTCGTGTTCACAGTTCTTGTGTAACAGGTGATATTTTTGGGTCTTGTCGGTGTGATTGTGGTGGTCAACTTCATAAAGCCATGGAAATGGTTGAAAAGGCTGGCAAAGGGGTTGTTTTATATATGTTTCAAGAAGGTCGAGGAATTGGCTTATTGAATAAATTGAAGGCTTACAAGCTGCAAGAATTGGGTCGCGATACCGTGGAAGCTAATTTAGAATTAGGATTTGCGATGGATGAGCGTGATTATGGGGTAGGAGCTCAGATTTTGCGTGATCTAGGTGTGCAAAAAATTAGACTGATATCGAATAACCCTAAGAAGCGTGCAGGACTGTTAGGTTATGGATTGGAGATCGTCGAGAGTCTTCCGATTGAGATTCCATCTAATCCACATAATGAAGCGTATTTGACTACTAAACGAGATAAAATGGGTCATACTATTTTAAAATCTTAACAAAAAAGGCTCCCATCGGGAGCCTTTTTTGTTCTTAGTTATTTCCAAGTATGATGGGAGTTTGTTTTCCTCCTCCCATGATAATCACTTTGGTATTGGGTGATTTAGCTAATTCTTTTTGAGCGATGATTGCCTCATATTGTAATTGCTTTTCACTTAAGCCGGTTGAAAGGATCTTTTGATAATCCGCGATACCTTGTGCTTCTACACGCTTACGTTCCGCTTCTTGCTTTTCCTTCTGAAGCACAAACTGCATTTTTTGGGCATCTTGTTCGGCATTAATTTTAGACTCAATGGTTTGCTTGACCGAGTTGGGTAAATTGATATTGCGAATTAATAATTGCTCTAGTACTAAGCCACGCTTTTTGAAGTTTTTTTCAATATCCGCATAAATTCTTCCTTGAAATTCATTTCGCTTTAATGAGTATAAACCTACCGCATCATAATAGACCGCATTATCTCGGATCATAGTACGTGTAATTGGACGAACAATTTTGTCTCGGTAATCTTCTCCAATTTCTTTTAGAATGCGAGGAGTTTCAGAGGGTAAAATGCGGTAAAGCACAGTAAGGTCTACGATAACTTCAAGTCCATCCGCAGTTAATACGCGAATGGCATCATCGCCAGTCCGATCGCCTTCGTCATGCACTGCCGACATCGTATAGTTTTGTGTTTTGGTGTCGAAGATAGTAACCGTAGCTAGCGGATTCACAAAATTTAATCCACTCGTAAGTATTTGATTTTGAACTTTACCGAAAATACTCTGAACGCCAACTTCACCTGCATTTACCTGTTTAATGACTGAGCTAGAAAGTCCAAGTACGAATAAAGCAATGGCTGCAAAGCGTAAAGGATTAGCATACTTTGAGAAAATAAAATTAGGGTTTGCGATGGCGCGGCTGGCTACAAATAGAACGATGCCGATGAATACGAAAAACATACAATTATAAATTTTAGTTTTGTCTCTGAGAGAACGCAATAGTACAACTAAATTTGCAAATAAAATAGGGTGAAAAGCAGATAATAAGTTTCCTGGATACTTATTTTGCCAACAATAAATTGGCAAAAAATCCCTAATTTTGAACATGATTGAGATCAAAAATATTCATAAGGAATTTGATGGCCGCGTCGTTTTAGATGATATTAATGCTGTTTTTAAACAGGGTAAAGTTAATATGGTGATCGGAGGTAGTGGAACTGGAAAGTCGGTCCTTTTGAAATGTATGATTGGTATTTTGTCGCCCGAGCAAGGTGAAGTTTTATATGATGGTCGCGATTTTATTAAATCGGATCTAGATCAAGTAAAGGAAATCAGAAGAGAAATGGGTGTTTTATTTCAAGGAGGTGCCCTTTTTGACTCCAAGACAGTATTAGAAAACGTGCGTTTTCCTTTAGATACATTGACCTCTCAAACCATTGAAGAAAAGAATGCGCAAGCCATGTTGTGTTTGCAACGAGTTGGATTAGAAGCATCTGCTCATCAAATGCCCTCCGATATTTCAGGTGGAATGAAGAAACGGGTAGGTATTGCTCGTGCAATTGTCATGAATCCCAAATACCTTTTCTGTGACGAACCCAACTCGGGTTTAGATCCTTTAACGGCTGTTAAGATTGATTTATTGATTCAAGAGATTACGAAAGAATTCAATATGACCACCATTGTCATTTCGCATGATATGAATTCGGTGATGCGCATGGGTGAATATATAATGTTTTTAAAAGAAGGTCATAAAGTTTGGGAAGGTAATAATGAGACGTTACTAGAGACGAATTTACCTGACTTGCAAGAATTTTTATCTACGAAATTAACCTAGTATGCCTCAAATTTATTCGGCACCTCGTGTGTTAGAAAACGTATCTTTAAAGCCATTCAATACCTTTGGTATCGACGTTTCTGCGCGCTATTTTGTTGAAATTAATCATTTGCAAGAGTACGTACAGTTGGTTCGTGAACAAAATTATGCACATGTAACACACTTATTTGTAGGTGGAGGTAGTAATTTATTATTGACTCAAGATGTTGATGCTTTAGTTGTCAAAGTTGCATTTGAAGGCATTGAAGTTATAGATGAATCGGATGACTTTGTGCTGGTGAAGGCTGGGGCTGGAGTTGTTTGGCATGATTTTGTACAATATACCGTTGACCATCATTGGGCTGGTTTGGAGAATTTGTCACTTATCCCTGGGCATGTGGGCGCTGCGCCCATGCAAAATATAGGCGCCTATGGGGTTGAAATCAAAGATACGTTTGATTCTTTAGAGGCTTTGAATTTGGAATCCTTGGCTGTTGAGCGCTTTGATACGAAAGCTTGTCAGTTTGGTTATCGAGAAAGTTACTTCAAGCATGCGGGTAAAGGTCGTTATTTGATTGCCTCCGTTAGTTTTAAATTAGCCAAAAAGGCAGAGACTCAAACATCATATGGTGCCATAAAAGATGTTTTGGCAGCCAAAGGTATTGCAAATCCGGGGATACGAGATGTTGCTAATGCGGTGATTTCGATCCGACAAAGCAAGTTGCCTGATCCTAAAGAAATTGGGAATTCGGGTAGTTTTTTCAAGAATCCTACTGTTTCTGTTGATGAAGCAACTCGATTGCAAGATGCTTTTCCTGGAATTCCATTTTATCCTATTGTGGGCAGTACAGACGTTAAGTTTCCAGCTGGTTGGTTTATCGAGCAAGCGGGTTGGAAAGGTTATCGTTCCGGAGATGCAGGTGTACATGTGAATCAAGCACTTGTATTAGTGAATTATGGCCAGGCGACTGGTTCTCAGATTAAAGAATTATCGGAACAAATTAAAGCGTCCGTTTTAGCCAAATTTGGTGTTCCCTTGGAGACCGAAGTAAACATTATATAATATGCAATTACCTAGTTTAGCGTCCATCGGAAAAGGGCCCTTTTTTTTAATGGCAGGCAGTTGTGCGATTGAGAGCAATGATTTAGCTTTTGAAATCGCAGAACGTATCCATGGTATGACCAAATCAATGGGTATTCCTTATATTTTTAAGGGGTCTTACCGCAAGGCGAATCGGACTAAAGTTGATTCATTTACAGGTATTGGTGATATAAAGGCGCTTGAAATTTTGAAGGCGGTAGGAGATCATTATGATTTGCCAACAGTCACAGATATTCACGAAAGTAGTGAAGCAGCTATGGCAGCAGCCTATGTAGATGTGCTTCAAATCCCAGCATTTTTATGCCGACAAACAGATTTGTTGGCCGCAGCCGCTCAAACAGGAAAAGCTGTTAATATCAAGAAAGGGCAGTTTATGTCGGGAGCATCGATGAAATTTGCGGTTGAAAAAGTATTGCATGAAAACCCCAATGCACCTGTCTATTTAACAGATCGTGGGAACTCTTTCGGTTACGGTGATTTAGTAGTAGATTATCGCAATTTGCCTGAAATGGCTGCATTTGGGGTGCCTGTCATCATGGATTGTACCCACTCATTACAGCGTCCAAATCAGGGAAGTGGAATTACGGGTGGCCAACCGGCTTTAATTGAAACAATAGCCAAAGCTGCTATCGCCGTCGGAGCAGATGGAATATTTATTGAGACCCATCCGAATCCTTCCATAGCGAAATCAGATGGAGCCAATATGCTTCCTTTGGATCAATTAGAGGGTTTGCTTGAGAAATTATTGAAAGTTCGCGAGGCGATCGTCTAATATTGGTAGACGATTTGTCCTATCAAATCCGTTTTATGTGAGGCCGCGATTAAGTCTAAGCCAGAACCTATCGTTTCTTTCGTGAAATATTGGGTTCTGGCTATTTTTATGCCTATTTCCCAATGCTTAGTGGGTGTAAAATTGACTAATAAAATGTTTCTCATGCTTGGGTCGTAATAGGCAGGCAGGCTGAATGAATAGGCTAAGGTGGGTTCATAGGCATATAATCGAGTATCATAACTCGGAGTGTGAACCCATGCTAATCGGGATTGAATTTTCCAATGTTTGAAAGTGTATTGAAAATCATGTAACCACATGGCCCCTATTTCGTTTTGAATAGGTGAATTCAGGTAACTGAACATAAGCCGACTGTGCCACTTGAGATGACTAAAAATCGTTCGATGTATATCAAAGCTAGCTTGAATGTGATTTTTTCGTTGAAATTGTCCAATCGATTGATTTGTCCATTTTAGTTGGGCAAAGTATTGACCTTTCTGTTTTCGATCCCATTGAAACCGATTGAGCGTTTCAAATCCCCAAGCTCCATCAAAAGCATAAGTGAAATTCCGTTTGGGAAAATAAAAATAGTCGATGTAAGATGAGAGGCGTTGGTATTTCGAAATTTGAAATTGATTTCCTAGAAATAAACCCATTTCATTTTTGGTTTGAGATCCTTCGCCCAGCGATTGTGCCATGGGGCTATAATATCCTGCTCCATAATATCTGACCAGCGCTGAGAAATCAAGTTTTTGTGAAATAGAAAAGGCAATGGATTCGATTATGGCTAGGGTTTTTGGACTAGTTGATGCTAATTCCCCTGCAATTAGTACCTGTTTCCAAGGTATTTGATGAGCCAATGATAGGTTTGTCAATTCGTTTCCTTGCCATTCTGATTGATTATAAATTTGCGTATTACGTTTTGGTAGATTCCATGCATGCCTTGTGCTTGAAAAACTGAAGTATCCCTGTTTCCATGGAATTAGTGCTTGTAATCCGATGGCTTGTTCCATTAAGGTGTATTTGTTTTTTATTTCTGTGGTCGTTCGATGGTTGCCATCGGTATCAATACTTCGGTAAAAAGGTAAACCTGATGTGTCCTTCGAGATCGATGCATCCAAATGTTTGATTGAAAGAAAAGCGGAGAGATTTATGGCGCCCCAATGAGCCTGTGTACTTATTCCACGATAGAATGCAGACTCGCCACTAGATGAATAGGGGAGATTACCTAAATTAAATTTTTGAGTGGCACGAATACTCTCATATGTCTTACCTAAAGAGAAACCACCTGATTGGATCAATCCTTGTCCCCATTGAAGAATATAGTCTCCCAGAATCAATTTATCGACCCATTTGGTAGGTTTTATTTCAAGGTAATAACTTATAAAGTCGGTCTGTGACGTTTCGCCAGGATCTTTTTGTGAGGTAAATCCACCGCGAATGTAGTTATTCCATTTTCCTCGGTACCGAATGTTTTGTGTCCAAGGGTTACCCAGATAACGAGTTTTTGACCTTGATGTGGGCTCGCTGAAGCCAACTTTTTCCTCAAGTGTACGTTCCATTTTTAGTAAAAGTTGGTGGCTTTCCTGCTCTACTAGATACCATTTTTTACGTGTAGAATTGCAAATGAGTAGGCCGACTGTTTTTCGTAGGGTTTCTATGTCCCACCCCTCAACCACCTGTAATTCATGGATAGAGCTAAATGGACCATGAGCATTTCGATAGTTCATAAATGAAGCTAATTGTACTTCAGTCAAGAAGGATAGGGCATGTAATTCTTCGAGTGTAACCTGATTGATATCAAATGGATTTTGCTGGAAGAATTGAAGGCGTGTTTGTTCCACTTCAAGAACGGAATCTGGAAGCTGAGTTTGCGCAATTGTACGCCAGGAAATCAGGAGAATGTAGAAGCAATATTTCAAAGCCTAAATTTTACGAAACTAGGCTTTGCTACTTAATAACTCTGTTTAAAAACTGATATTAAATATCAGTTAGTTGAATTTTCGATCGACTAAAATGAAGAATTCATTCCAGGTGTCTTCGTTATCTACATGTTGGTATTGACCGAACCGACTTTCAATCTCAGACTTCCATTGGTTAGCAGTCGCTTGGCTGTCGACAAATTCAATGAGTCGTTGGAATTCATCTGCATTTCCATCAAATAATTCTTGTATAAAATTCAATTTTTGAAATAGCGAAATGCTTTCTCCTAACGAATTTGTCATATTGATTTCCACCATGTTTTTCAATGAATGGTCAGTCACCTGAATGGTATCCAATACTTTTTCCTCGTTTGTTTCTGCATGAAGTTGGTTGATCGATTTTGGTTTTTCAATCTCTTCAGCCTCGTCTTTTATTTCATCTAATTCAGGTAGCTCATCACTTACCTCAAAATAGTCAGGAATTGATTCAATGGGAGGTGTGATTTCATTGACAACTAATTCTTCCTCCTGGGGTACTTCTTCTTTTTCCACCACTTCCTCTTCCACTTCCTCCTCCTCTTCCACTTCCACTTCCACTATTTCTGGAAGCGCTTCGTTGGGCGATGCATAATATACATCTGCCGTAAGTAGATCTGCAAAACTTGGTATTTCTTGCGAGGGAGCAATTGCTTCTTGGCTTAATGAAGCAATCCAACCTTGCCAAATAAAATCGGGTAGAAGAATATGGGGTAGGAGTAGGTTCACAGCCGACTGCCATTTTTCTTGCATGCGTGCATTTTGCCAATCGAAATTGGGTAGTTTTTCGGCCAATATTGCACTTGATAATTGATTTAATAATTCATCCTGAAGAAGCTCTAGAATTTCTGGAGCAACATCCGATTGAATGATTTCTTGGAATGAGACAGTCGCTTCGTCGCTGTTGTAGTAATGAAGAAAAATATTGGGCGTTAGCATGGATGCGTTATTTAATTGCTAGTACTTCGCAGGCTTTCATAGCTGCATTTTGTTCGGCTTTTTTCTTGGAATATCCTTTGCCGCTACTGATATTTTCGCCCTCTAATAAAACGAGTGCTGTGAATTCTTTATCGTGATGCGTTCCTTCCTCATCCAGGGTAAACTGAACTTTTTTCCCTTCTTTTTGGGCCCATTCGATAAGTAGGGATTTAAAATTCGGATTGTTTTGAACGACAGTGTCTAAATCGAAATATTGGGTTAATATTTTCCTAACGACGAATTTTTGAGTAAATGCGAAACCTTTGTCTAGGTATACAGCTCCAATAAATGCCTCTAATGCATCTCCATACATACTTGATCGAGACATGGAGCTGCGTTTTAGACTTTCGTATTCAATAACTTCTTCCAGTCCTAATTTACGCCCTAGCACATTTAAAGATTCCCTGCTAACCATGCGGGAACGAATTTCAGTTAAAAATCCTTCGTCTTTGAATGGGAATTTTTGGAATAAATAACTGGCTGTAATCATGCCAAGTACAGAATCGCCTAAAAATTCGAGACGTTCGTTTGACTCTTTGTAAGATTTTGCAACTGATTCTTTCGAAGCAGAGGCATGCAAAAAGGCTAATCGGTACAAATTTAAATTTGACGGACTAGCCCCAATAAGATGTTTTACTGATTTATAAAGGTGCTTCTCACGTTCGTCTTTGGGTTTTTGAAAGAACAAGAAAAACGGAGAAAAAAACGTCATAAACTAGATTTTTCTAAAGATGACAGTTGCATTATGTCCTCCAAAACCAAAACCATTGCTCAAAGCAACGTTGATTTCACGTGATTTACCCACATTTTCTGTCAAGTCGATTCGTTGATCTATTTCCGGATCACGATTAAAGACGTTAATGGTAGGAGGCACAAATTGATGTTTAATTGCTAATACTGAAGCCACAGCTTCAACCGCACCTGCACCACCTAACAAGTGACCTGTCATGGATTTCGTAGAAGAAATAGACATGTTGTAAGCGTGATCGCCAAAACAATCTACAATTGCTTTGATCTCTTGTGGATCACCGATCGGTGTCGAAGTACCGTGGGTATTGATGTAATCCACTTCTTCAGGTTTGATCTGAGCATCTTCCAATGCGTCAATCATCGATAATAATGCACCATAACCGTCTGGATGCGGTGCAGTAATATGGTGTGCATCAGATGAAAATCCTCCGCCAATTAATTCTGCATAAATTTTGGCACCACGTGCTTTCGCGTGCTCATATTCTTCTAAAATAAGTGCACCAGCGCCTTCTCCTACAACAAATCCATCCCGATCTACGTCATAGGGACGAGAGGCAGTAGCCGGATCGTCGTTACGAGTAGACATGGCATGCATAGCGGTAAAACCACCAACGGACGCGATGGTCACTGGCGCTTCCGAACCTCCTGTTACACAAACGTTGATACGTCCTGTACGGATGTAATTAAACGCGTCAATGATGGCATTGTTGGCCGAGGAACAGGCAGAAACAGTTACGTAGTTTGGTCCTCTGAATCCGTTGCGAATGGAGATTTGACCTGAACTAGAATCTGCGATCATTTTAGGAATGAAGAACGGGTTGATTTTGGGGGTTCCATCACCTTGTCCGAAATAAATCATTTCGTCCTCAAAGGTTTTTAGACCACCGATACCTGATCCCCAAATAACACCTACTTTATTTTTGTTTAATGTCTCCATATCAAATGCCGCATCAGCAATAGCTTCATCCGCAGCAATCACCGCATATTGGGTGAATGG
>JACCDO011045462.1_pt1 | contig 10430 bp, 3 predicted proteins | sample 7446101 | NCBI WGS metagenome assembly JACCDO01 (sample SAMN15323440, study PRJNA562643) | freshwater metagenome | isolation source: river surface water | place: USA:Blue River Watershed | collected 2017-08-16
GTGGGTTATTATGTCTGGCCCAAATTAGGTTATTCTGCAGACATCTATTTAGATAGATACATCCCCGTTAATTATCTTAGTGATAAAGAAGAAGTACTGTATGAATACCTTATAAACTGGTTAGAGAAAAACAATATAGACCCAGAAGGTGAAGTCCCCCTTAGTGCAATCTATGCTTGTAAAGCAGGTAATAGATTCGTAGGTCAAGAACTTTGGAAAAAATTTGGGGATAGCATTGAAGTGAAATTTAATCTAACACCAGGGTCTTTATCTATGAGAATCCTTGAATCCTATGTTAATCTTAAATCTAAAAAAGATAATATAGACCCTAGTGAATTTTTCAGTATTGATTATTCTAGATTTAAGGCTATTGACCTTGAATGTTATTTAGAAGAAGGTGAAGACTCTAGAAGCCTTCAAGATGCTATTGAACATAATCTTAAAAATTATGAGAATGGTGTTATTGAGAGAATTTATAGAAACCCTGCTACAAGACAAAAATTCTTGAATCTTCTTACTCCTTATCGTTTAAACCAAAAAGTTATTGATAAGGTATATGATCTGATTAATAATAGAATTATCCCAAATATTAAAAAAGCTAGTGAAGGAAAACAATCAGAAGACCCTATCCTTAAAGAACTAGACATGGAAATTTTAGATCAAATTTGGTCAGGTATCAGTAAACAATATAAATCATAATATCTTTATATTCCTATTTCTATATAAACACTTGAGATAGGATTATAAAATGAAAATCGCTAATGACCTTTCCTATTATTTAAATATGACTTGGGACCTAGATAGTCTAGATTTATATAGGAGTCTAGACCCAAAACTAAAAAACTCAGATGCCTTATTTTTTAAAATAATAGATGATCTTGTGAAAGCATCAAACTTTTTCGCTATCAGAATTCTATTATCTGCTTCAGATGAGGATATTATAGATAGAAATATTGTAAAATTAGCTCAAAAGTATCCTCAAAGTATCATAAATTTTATTACTTATATGACGAAGGATCAAGTTTTAAATTTTATAAAAACTACCAATCCTTCTCTTCTGATAAAACACTTTAGGTGTCCATCGATGTTCACTTTTAAAAATTCTGCTGAACGAATTTTGGAGGATAAAGATGTTCAAATTGCACTTATACCTATTTTTCCTGATCCTGTCTTGAGATCTATTTATCAACACACAAAAAATCTTTTAGAGATAGGTAGAGCAACTAATTGGCATAAAAACTTCTATAAGATTATACCTCTTCTACAGAGTAGAACTGTAACGGACGATATTGTAAATTCACATGAGTTCCCTACAGATTTTAAAGAAAAGGTACGAAATCTAACTGAAAGACTAAACCAAGAACAAGAAGAACGAATAAGACAAGAAAGAGAAAGAGAAGAAAGAAGAGAATATCCTCAAGATGAAGATTCTGTAAGTGATGCTGAATTAACAATTAATATCCAATTAAGAGAAAAAGAATATGCTTACCTCTTTAGAAAAAACATCCATAAACTTGCTCTAAGATTATATAAAGGCAATAAAAAATCAGTCTATAATCTTTTTAACCTCTATTCTAGTATTGTCGATATTAGAAGTAATACTTTTAGTAATACTCTTAAAAAGGGTTTCAACCTATGGGTAGGGATTGTTAAAGAACAATCTAAACAATTTACCCCAGATGAAAGAATAATTAAAGAAATAGGTCTTTCTCTTAAAGCTGTTGAAAACTTCCTTAATACACATAAAGTGATAGACTTAAAAAACAAGACGGACCTCTATAAGACTGCTAGGTATCATAACCTCATTAAAGACCTTGTTTCTTATATGGTCTCTTTCTTCAACCATCTAGGAATTAAAGTCAAACCTTTACCTATCGTTTCAAGTGTAACAGGTATTAAACTTATTGCTTTAACCCCTAACACAGATGAAGAAGATGCCCCTATAGAAGAACAATTTTCTTTAGTTAACCAAATGAAGAACAAATTAACTGAAAGCTTCTTATCTAATATCCATATCAATCCAGAGGAAGATGTAGAAAAACAAGTTAAAGGTATTTCATACTATGAGACTTCTGAAGGATTTGTTTCTTTAGACACTCTAAAGACTTACTCATCTTTAGAAGAACTTCTTGAAGATGTTAAAAACAACAAGATTATAGATAAGAACTATTCAAGTCTAGTCTTAAGTCAAGGTAAGATTATAAACCCTAAGAACAATAAAGTTATCAAAGAAATTGAATACCTAGACCCAGAAACTTTAGATATAAATATCCAAAAGTATCAAGCTAAAATAAATAGATATAATTCTAATCTTAAATCTTATGAAGCCCCTTTAACTAATGACCCTAAGACTATCAAAGTTGGAGACCACTCTTTTAATGTAGTTAAGATTTTAGATAAGAATATATCAAGACTTGTAGTTATAGAAGGTGAATATAAAGGACACTTTGTTGATGAACTTGTATCATCAACAGGTGAAGTAGTAGGTTCTGTGTCTAAAGCTAGTCTCTATCTAACAGAAACATCCAAAGGTATAAGAGAACTCAATGTTTATGATAAAAGCTATGGTTTAAAAAAGATCACAAATAATAAGCCTTTTGAAACCTTCAAGAAATTAAATGGGATTAAAGATTCTACAATGTCCCCTGATTTCTTTAATAAAATAAATAGAAACTATTTAAATAAGCTATCGAAGATAGTTTCTGAGGGTAAATTAACGAGTGATCAATTACATAAGCTAACAGGTCTTAATATAGTTTCTAATATTCCAAATACCACAGGTATTAGTCTTAGTCTTGAGAGCTTTAATACTAATAATAATATAAATTCCCACATTTCTTTAGAACTAGCTACTATAGAAAGAGATATAGTATTTAACAGAGGTAAACCCCACCATATCCATAATTCTTATTTTAAAACAGATCAATGCTTACCTGATGGTCTTGGATCAAGGGTCTTTGCACAGCAAGTAAAAACTGCTTCAGAAATGGGTTTTCAATATATAGATACCCATGCAGCTAAAGGGGGCGGTTTTGTAGGTTATTATGTATGGCCCAAATTAGGTTATGATACTTTTATTTCTTTAAGAAGATATTTTGAAAATGATATTAGAAATGATAACGACCAAATAAAATTTAACTATCTCAAAAAGTGGTTAGAGAAAAACAATATAGACCCAGAAGAGGATGTAAATCTTAGTGCCATTTATGCTTGTAAAGCTGGGGATAGATTTGTAGGTCAAGAATTATGGTACAAATTTGGGAATACTGAAGATATGGAATTTGATCTAACACCAGGGTCTTTATCCATGAGAATCCTTGAATCTTATATCAATCTTAAATCTAAAAAAGATGATATAGACCCTAGTGAATTTTTCAGTATTGATTATTCTAGATTTAAGGCTATTGATCTTGAATGTATTTTGAGAAAAGGTGGAAAAAATAGTCTTCTTGAAGATGCTATTGAACATAATGTTAAAAATTATGAAAATGGTGTCATTGAGAGAATTTATAAAGACCCTGCTACAAGACAAAAATTCTTGAATCGTCTTAATGGTTTAGAAGATCAAAAAGTTATTGATAAGGTATATGATCTAATCGATAATAGGATTGTTAAAAAAGCTAGTGATGAACAACAATCAGAAGACCCTATCCTTAAAGAACTAGATATGGAAATCCTAGATCAAATTTGGTCAGGTATCAGTAAACAATATAACTCATAATATCTTTATATACACCCATTATATAAACACACAGGAGTTTATATAATGTCTTATCTCTTTAAACAGAACCTTACCCTTAAGGCTAAACAACAATATACAGGTAATTGGGCTGTCGCTTCTAAAATCTTTATCCTATATGAATACCTAGCTGACCCCAGAAACTCTGATCTAGCTCAACGATTAGACCTTGAAAGAATAGGTTATGTAAGAGACTTAAATCATTTATGGGTTGCTATATATAGAGAACACCTTAAACATTTAAACCTTGACAGAAAACTCATACTTGAAATCTCTAAAACACTAAAACTTGTCTCCCCCTATTATATGTCTACCTATTCCGATAGAGACATCAATAAAATCCTCAAACTTCATAGACTAAGCAAATATAAAGAAATGATACAAAACCTCATTTCTTATCTAACCTCTTTCTTTAAAGAATTAGGCATTAATATCAAACCTATTAAAATCACTTCTGAAATTACAGGATCCTCTATTTATGCTATAACTACTAACTTAGACCCTAGTGAAGAATATATCGAAGAACAAATTAATATCAACAATGTTATCCAAGAAAAAATTTTAAAGCAACTTAATGAGAAGTATAAACAGACTAACTCTTATATAAAAAACATAGGACAACTATTTTTTAATATAAAAAACAGTGGTGATATATATCAAATCACAGGTAATGAAAATAATCAAGTTCAAGGTTATATCTTACCTGGAGAATGGGATAAAGTATATAGCCCTAATGATCTCCCCCTACTTGAACAAAAAATAAAGAAAAACACCCTTATTGAAGATAACTACAGTAAACTCATTTACGAAAAGGGTCAATTACTTACCACTCAAGGCACTCCTATTAAACAACTAGATTTCTTACCCCCTAATAAAATTGAAAAGAAACTTGAAGACTACCAAGAAACTATAGATGCCTATAATGCTACTTTAAAGACTTATGAACCTAAATTATCTAATATGCCAAGAACTATTACTCTAGGCGACCATACCCTTACAGTTCAAAAAGTATTTGATAAGAACATTACTAGACCTATTATCATAGAAGGTAAATATATGGGGGTCTACCTTGACCAAATGGTAGCCTCTAATGGTCAAGTGATAGAATCAGTTAAAGGTGCTGGACATTCTTTTAGCCAGACTAAAGATTTATATGAGAGTGTAGTGGATAGTAAAATAGTTAAACCTAAAGATGTTTTAAACTTAGAACATTCTGTAATTACACATAGAATAAAAGACTATACTCCTGAAAATTACTTGTATGGTGAAAGCTTCTTATTAGAAGATGAATATGGCGATCCTATGTATGATGAGGATGAAGGATATCAAATTGAGAAAAACTTTAGCTCCCTAAAAATACCAGCCGTAGTAAAAAATGACTTTTTCAAATTAACGGGTTTCAATTTAGTAGGTGATATCTATGAAGGTCAATATGCTATCAGCATAATTGATGAGAATAAGTCAGAATATGGTTCTAGATATACTATCAGAACAAATGATGATGCTCTTTTTTCAGTATCAAGAACTGTAAAGTTAGATGAAAATAATAAACCTGAATACATAAAGAATGAAGCATTTTTTACACCTAAATGTATTCCTGATGGTCTTGGAACTAAAGTCCTTGCTCAACAAATTAAAGCAGCTTCTAATGCTAAATTTAAATTTTTAAAAACAGAAGCAGCTGGCTCATTCAGATCAACTATGATAGGTTATTATGTATGGCCCAAGTTAGGCTATTACAACGATAGCAGCCTAACCTATGGTATAACAGGAATGAAAGCTAAAGCACCTAAAGAATTTGCACAAGTCCAAGATTGGTTTACTAAAACCCTTAATGTTGATATTACTGAAGATAAAATAATTTTAGACTGGAATATCCTTGATCTCTATGCTTGTAAAGTAGATGGTAGATTCTTAGGTCAAGAATTATGGCAAAAGTATGGGTCTAATATTTATTGCGAATTTGATCTAACTCCAGGCTCTTTATCTATGAGAGTCTTTAATAGATATGTCCAACTTAAAGCTAAAAAAGAGGGTATCCCTATTGAAGACTTCCTAAAAGTAGACCTTTCTAAATATACTAAACTTGTTGGTCTTAAATGCCTATTAAGTGAATATAATGGAACTTCGGAATATAGAGATGAAATCAGAAAAGCTATCAGTGTCGCTATTAACAATCATGAAAATGGTGAAATATTACACCTCCTCAAAAACCCAGCACTCATCCAAAGCCTAAAATCAAACTATATTACAACTTCCGAACAAATAGAACAATTAAGGGCTCTCTCTAAAACTTATAGAACTGACCTTAAATATAAGTTCGCTTCTGAAAAAGATGTACAAGAAGACCCTATCTTTAGAGAACTCGATATGAGAATCCTAGATCAAGTTTGGAATGAAGTTAATAACGATTACGAATCAGGGAATATTTAATTTATATACACCCATTATATAAACACACAGGAGTTTATATAATGTCTTATCTATTTAAACAAAACCTTACCCTTAAAGCTAAACAACAATATACGGGTAATTGGATTATAGCTTCTCAAATCTTTATCCTATATGATTATCTAGCTGACCCTAGAAATGAAACTTTCAGTAATGAAATGGGTCTAGAAACCATTAATAGAGAACTTATAGACCTTTGGATAACCATATATAGAGAACACCTTAAACACTTAAATCTAGATAGAAAACTCATAGACAAAATTACACATAACCTAAAAGTTATCTCTCCTTATTACAAATCCTATTTTAAAAAAGAAGTACACCTACTCGTAAAAATATCTAAACTCGGTAAATATAAAGAAATGCTACAAGACCTTATCTCTTATATGGTCTCTTTCTTTAAAGAATTAGGCATTAATGTTAAATCTATTAAAATACCCTCTGATATTACAGGTATTCCTGTTTATGCCTTTACTACTAACTTAAACCCTAGTGAAGAATATATAGAAGAACAAATTAACATCAACACTTCTACCCAAAACAAAATCTTAGATAAAGTTAAAGAAAAATACCTTAATCAAGGCATGACCCTAGTAGATCAAAAAGGCTTCTTTACTATCTATAAAGACAATACTCCTTTTGGTTATATCTTACCTGGAGAATGGGATACCGTATATAACGACCTCCCTACCATCTTACAAAAAGTAAAGAAGAACACTCTTATTGAAAACAACTATAGTAAACTCATTTATAAGAATGGTCAATTACTTACCCCTCAAGGTAATCCTATTAAACAACTAGACTTCGTACCTCCTAATAAACTTCAAAAGAAACTTGAAGACTACCAAGAGACTATAGATACCTATAATGCCACTTTAAAACCCTATGAGCCTAAGTTAGCTAATACTCCTAAAACCATTACTCTAGGAGACCATACTCTTATGGTACAAAAAGTCGTAGATAAGAATATCCTCAGACTTGTTGTCATAGAAGGTAAATATACAGGATTATACCTAGACCAAATGATAGCCTCTAATGGTCAAGTTATAGAATCAGTTAAAGGTGAAGGTTATACTTTTAGTCAAACTAAAGATTTATATGAAAATACAATAGGTAATAAAAAACCAATTACTATTACAGATAGAGTAAAAGACTATACACCTAAGAATAGCCTAAAAAATGTTGAATTTAGATTACTTGATGATTATGGTGATCCTTTAGAAGATGATGATGGTGATTATGTATATAAAACTATATCAAAGGTACGAGGTATAAAGAAAGCCCTAAAAGACAATCTTTTAGAAATATCAGGACTTAATTTAGTAGGTGATATTTACCCTAAAATTCATAGTGATGACCTACATATATTTGTCTCTGATACGACAGTAGAAGTATCCGCAGAGGTATCGGAAGAATTAGAACTTAATATGTATGTGAGATTAGATGAAAAAGGCAACCCTGAATCTCTTGAAACACAATATCTAGTTTTAAATGAATGTATGCCTGAAGGGTTAGGGACTAAACTTTTAGTACAACAAGTAAAGTCAGCTATTAAATCTAAATTCAAAAACCTTATTCTAGAAGCAGAAGGTGATTTTGAAAATACTAGTATGGTAGGTTATTATGTCTGGCCCAAGTTAGGCTATGATACTGATTTTAATTTTCCTTTTTTTAAAAAGAGTTTAGAAATAAATGACCCTATAATGAAAGAGAAAATCATAAAATTAGAACAATGGCTCAAGCAACATAAATTACTTAATCGTAAAGGTGATTGTAGAATACTTGATATATATGCTTGTAAAGTCGATGGTAAATTTATAGGTCAAGAAATTTGGAGAAGATATGGGGAAATCATTGACTTAACTTTTGACTTAACACCAGGGTCTTTATCTTTGAGAATCTTTGATCGCTATGTACAACTTAAAGCTAAAAAAGAAGGTATTCCTGTTGAAGACTTCCTTAATGTTAATTATACTCGATATAGTAATGAAGCTAATAGGGGTTTACAATGTGCCTTAAAGAGTTTCAATTATACAGACATTGTTAGGGCTATTAATATCGCTATAGCTAATCATGAAAATGGCGAAATCCTATACCTCCTTGAAAAACCTGACACCATTAAATATCTAATAAAAAGCAAAATCATAGATGATAACATAGTCAGACAATTAAGGACTCTCTCTAAAACTTATAGAACTGACTCTAAATATAAGTTTGCATCTTCTAAACCTACTAAACAAAATCCTCTTTTCAGAGAACTTGATATGGGCATTTTAGATCAAGTTTGGAATGAAGTTAATAAAGAATACGAATCTCTATAAATTTTTTTATTCTTTTTCTTGACATATACTCTGTTTAGGTGTATTGTGAATTATACAAACACACTAACCTACAAAGGACAGAGATATGTTAGAAAGTTATCTTAAAGATTTACAAGCTAGAAGAGCACAAAATGGCTCAGAATATTCATACAGATCAGATTTAAGACAAATCCTCAAGGGATTAAGCATCACAGATGAACCTAAAGGTAAAAGCAAAAATAAGGTAGATATGGAAGTATTTACCACTGATGGACTAGTTGCTTTCTATATTGAAACTAAAGATTTAGGCGAAGACCTCAGCCATAAAAAACATCAAGACCAATTCAATAGATATAAAGAAGTATATAAGAAACTCGTTATCACAAATTTCCTCGATTTTGAATTTTATCGTGATGGTATCTTATTAGGTAAATGCACCCTTGCTGATCTTAAATCATTCACGGGCAACCAAACAGAATTTGACAAATTCAATAACTTTATTGATGATTTTAAGAATGATTATATCAAATTCTCTAATCCTATTACACTCGCTAAAAAACTCGCTGAGAAAACTCAAATCCTAAAGAATGAGATTTTTATCACTCTTGAAAAAGAAGATGCTGAAATTGCTTCAGGCAGTAAAAAGAATTTTAAACTCGTTGCCTATCGTAATGAATTTAAGAAAATGCTCCTTAATGATATTGATAACGACCAATTTGCTGATCTCTATGCTCAAACTATCACTTATGGTTTATTTGCTAGTAGATACTATTCTTTTCAAAAAGACCCTAAAGCTACTTTTAAACGATCTGATGCCTCTGATCTTATTCCTAATACAAATCCCTTATTAAAACAATTCTTTGATTCTATTAGTAGAGATAGTAAATCTTCTTCTTTAGGTAAAAATATCACTATTCATTTAGATGCAATTACTACTATCTTAGCCAATGCGGACATGACCCAAATTATTCAAAATTTGAAATTAGCTAACAATGATATTGTTATTCACTTCTATGAAACCTTCCTAGAACATTATGATCCAGAATTAAGGGCAAATATGGGTGTATGGTATACTCCTGTTGAAGTCGTTGATTATATTGTTAAAGGTGTAGATAGTATTCTCAAGGACAAGTTTTCTATCAAAGATGGTATTTCATCTAGAGAAACACAAGACTTCTCATTTATTAGAAAAACTAAAGTTAAAGGTGGTGAGAAGACTGAGGAGGTAACTAAAAAGGGGGTACATAAAGTTCAAATCTTAGACCCAGCTACAGGCACAGGTAATTTCTTAAATTCCACTATCAATTACATTAAGTCTAATTTTAAACACCCTACCTTATGGAAGGAGTATGTTAATAATCACTTAATCCCTAGATTAAATGGTTTTGAGTTAATGATGCCTTCTTATGTTATGGCACACATGAAGATGTATGAATTGTTAAAAGACTCTTTAGATGATAATGGGTCTAATAGGTTTAATGTATATTTAACAAACACCTTAAATGGTGGTGTTGTCTTAGAAGAAGAGAATGTTTTATCTGTGAGTGATTTAATACATCAGTTAAATGAAGAAGCATTAGGGGCGAATAGGGTAAGACAAGAGCAACCTGTGATGGTGATCATGGGCAATCCCCCTTATAATGGAGCTAGTAAGAATCAAGGTGAGTTTATTAATAGTCTTATGGACGATTACCATTATCCAAGATCAAATGGCGCATTAAATGATGACTATATTAAATTTATTAGATATGGTCAGCACCTTATAGACCAAAATGGTAGTGGTGTTTTAGCATATATTTCAAGCAATAGCTTTCTCAAGTCTCTTGCTATGCAAAATATGAGAAAATCCCTCTTAGGGAGTTTTGATGAAATTTATGTTATAGATTTTGATGGAGACCCTAAAGATAATATCTTTAATATTAAGACACCTGTCTGTATTA
>JACCDO012429945.1_pt1 | contig 10430 bp, 8 predicted proteins | sample 7446101 | NCBI WGS metagenome assembly JACCDO01 (sample SAMN15323440, study PRJNA562643) | freshwater metagenome | isolation source: river surface water | place: USA:Blue River Watershed | collected 2017-08-16
GGAGTCATTTTATGACGCTTTAAAAAACACATCGTGAAACAGTCTCCCTTGCAAAGAAAGAGTGAAATAATAGTCCATCGGCGAGAGAAATTGTGTTATCTTTTGAATTTATATAAAGAATTCAATAGTTTGGCCGTAATATTGAAAATTTAAGTCGTAAATAGCCTTGTTCTTCAACTCTTCTCTTAGGCAAGATGTACCAAACCACTCGGCAACGAAATGAACGCAAGTTAGAGGAACAGATAGCATATGTTCGCTGGAGGCGCATGCAAAATGAGCGTAAAATTCGACATGCATTGGAAACTACGCGATCCCTTCAATTAAAAGATGAGCTAATGAATGTAAGCATGGATCAGGGCAGCGAAAAATCCATGTGGATGTCATCTGTCATTAAAGACGAACTATCTCGCCCATTGGTTATCACAGACGAGGAAATGCATCGCTTGCAAGAGTCAGAAGCAAAGACTAAAAAGAAGTTGAAGCAGTTCACTCAAGTAAAGTTAGGAACCATTAACAAGATCCAGAACATTCTGGAAGAGCAAGCCAAATATATCAGTACAGAAGCCGCCCTTAAAAGTCACAAAGAAAAGAAAAAGAGTATGCACGATATAGAAAAGCGCACGAAAGTAACGTTAAAGGAAATAGAGCAAAGAAAGGACCTCGTTCCTGTGGTTCAAATCCCGCCTAAATTGTTCTACTAAATCACTTTTGCGAGCAGAAGTAGTGTCGAAACAATTTGATTCCGTACGAATTGCATCTTCTTTCTTATGTATTTTCATTTTTGTATTGTTCGATATTGTTTGTTTATATAAACAAAGGTTCTTATCTAATCACCCTTCTATATCTTAACTTATATACGACGTTAAGTTCGTAAGAATGCGTGTCCGTTTGATATCTTATATATTATCTGTGAGGGTGTTCCCCTAAAGTTATAAAATACTATGGCCCCTGCTCTGCCCTAACCCTAACCCTTTGCTGGGACAAAGCAGGGGTCAAGATCTCATTAAAAAAGCAGATCCCATTAAAAACTACCCACATTCGGCGGCTAATTCAAGTCACCTGAATCCTACTTAAGCTAGATCTCACTGAGAAAAGGCGACAATTAACTTGGCATTGATTTTGTATTGTGTGTTATTTCCTAAAAATGAGTTCGTTTTCTGCTGCTGAAGGTGCGGAATCGGTTGTACACAGTTGCAATACCTGTAAAGCTATTTTCAGCTCAATTGAAAAAGTTAAAGAGCATTATCGTGGCGAGTGGCATATATTCAATTCCAAAAGACGTGCACATGATATGGCACCCCTGACAAAGTCAGATTTTAAAGCGGTTATCGCTGCACGTTCAATGCCTACTCCTACTCAGCCGGCGATGTCCCATATGGATAAAATGATAAGCTCTGCACCTTGGAATGGAACTGGCGGTACTGGAAATATAACAGCTGGTAACATCGGGAGCTTATCTAATGCTTCAAAAGTTACAGTCGGTGCATCTACCGCCACAGGTAGTGCAGGAGTTATATCTCGAAATCAAAGTGTAAAGAATGCGTCCAAGCAACCAGTTGGTGCGGACAATAACGCTGCTGTTGAGTTGTCTTGGGGCGGAATTACCGCCGCTAGTGTCGAAGAGTTGCGGCAGAGTGCTTTGCAAATAGGCATAGCACAGGATCGAGTGGAATCGATTGTTCAACTGGCGGTAGAGCGACGAACACAGGAAGAAGCTCGAAATGAGCGTCGTAGGACGGCATTCCTAGAAAGAGAAAAGAAGAGCGCAGAAGCGAGAGGCGAAAGCGTAGATGTTGCGTCTAGTATTGATGCAATGGAGGCAAATATGGAAGAGCAAGGAACTGTTGGTGAGTCCGAAGCTGAGGAAGAAGCAGCTCCAGCACTTGGCGCAAATGTTTCTATATTTGATGATCGCGAATTCGAGAGCACAGAGGAGTGTGTGGAGTATATGGAGAAAGAATTTGGTTTTTTCTTGCCAGATCGGGACTGTATTTGCGATTTAGATGGTCTCCTGGAATACCTCGGGGACAAGGTAAAACTTGGCGGGTTCTGCTTATATTGTCAAAAGCAATTGCGTCCAGGCAGGCCGTGCCAGATGCATATGATATCGACATCGCATTGCAAGATTGCTTATGCCGAAGGTATCGATCTTGATGAATATGATGATTTTTATGATTTTACTGCTGAAAATGCAGACTTGCCCGTTGACGAGGATGGCAATCCGATTGAACAAGTCGCGCAAATTAGCTCTACAGGTGAGCTTATTCTTCCAAATGGACGTGTGGTTGGCCATCGTGCATACAAGCACTATTATAAGCAACGTTTTGCTCCGGTGGATTCTCGGCCTGCCGTACTCGCAGCTCAACGGGAGCAGTTGCTGCGATTGGGTATTGCGGTGGGAGCAGACTATACAGAAGATTCTATTGTGGCGATGCCAGATGTGCAAGTTCTAACCTTGCTGGTTAGACATCAAAAGTTGCATCGCCGTGAGTTGGCATATCAGCAGCGCGCTAGACAGAAGGACGAAATGAGAGCCAAGCGCCATGACCATGCGCTCAAAGCGAGCAAGTTGCGCTCTTCAGAACAGCGTACGCAGATCATTCGTGATTACCATGGTGGTTTAATGTAATTAAGACATTGAGTTTTGATGTGTAATGTGTGAGCAAAATCAAAAAAATAGAATTTAAGAATTTTAGTTAATCAAATACATATAAGAACAAACAGGGCTACCGCTTAGTGGGTTTAGACTTAGATTTATCTACTTTGTCTAAAGCTTTCTTTTCTTTTGCAAGTGCGGCGACTGTAGACGAAGAAATTGTTGAAGAAATGACCGTCTTAGGGGTGCTTGTGAGCTCGTCAGTGACCTCTCGAAGAAGGCCATCAAAATCCCAAGCCTCATCTTTTTCCTCCAATCCTGCTGCAGGAACTAGCGTAGCGGTTAGTACTGCTAAGTCCAAGCCCCCTTCATGGACAGTAGGCATAGTGGCTTGAACCGCATTTTCCAGTTCAGCCAATGTGGGAATCTTTCGGAGAACATTCCGCGGTGCTTGTGCAACTCGAGAATCCCCACTTAATTGAAATCCATCGCCCTCTTCTTCCATATCAGGTATCACCATAATATCGTCATCATCATCACCATGTTTATTTTTAGATTTTGTTGATCGCTGTACCTCCTGTTTTTCCTCCTCTTCTTCTGGCTCGTCAACAACTATGGGTGCATTTCGTCTTCCTTTCTTAGGAGCAGCATCAAACCAACCACTTCCGTCATTGACGGCTGCAGCTCGTGCTGCAGATTCACGCTGCTTAGGTTTTGCATCAGCATTGCCACCTTTGTTCTCTCCAGTGGAAGTGCGACCAGACTTGCCCACTGCCTCCATTTCATCATCGCCAGCTCTATTTCGGGATGGTTTGGTCGGCCCTGCCTTTGCGTCTATGTCATCTACATCTTTGGCCGACATTTTTCGTAGTCAAACTTGCTCAGCCACAGTGTTATAAGCGTCCTCCTGTTCGAAAAGTCGAAGTTGACGCCATACGGTCGATCCGAACTTTTTTGAGAAATTTAATCTCTAAGAGAAGCGCATTGAGAAATGAAAAATGTGGAAAACGGCAATAATCGTATAACACCCGCGTTTTATCCAAGGCAGCACTCTGAAGGTGTAAATATGGATCGAAAGGGCCAAGTTCGATGGGACTTGGATGAGGACAGGGAAGCTGATCCACTGAAGACGTATAATGCGACTTCTGAATCTCCTAAAATAGAACAAAAAGTATTTGGTATGGATATTATTGGGTTAGTAAGTGCAGCTGTTTTATTTAAAGAAGAGTGGGTTGGGTATTTTGGATCATTTATCGTCCCTGATCAAGAACAGCATGGACAAGTAGTCATTGCGTGCATTGTCGCAGCTGCGTATATGCTTGTAAAAATGTTTGTGGGGAGTAATGGCGCGCTTGTTATATCAATAGGTTTATTTTTCGCTGGTGGAAATCTCACCAAGCATCCTAAACGTACTAGAGCTGACGATGCAGATAATCGTACAATAGAACTAGATTCTACTCACCTATCTCATGCAGGAATTCAGAGTAGAAATAAAAAATCCGTCAACGATTCTTTATCTTTTCCCAGCAAGCGCCATATGAGTGTAATGGAAGAGGCCGTTGAAGAATTACGAAGAGCACATCAGTCTTCTGGCCTCTCTAGCAGCCGCACGGGACGGACGGTATCGGCCATCTTAGAGAATGAAATGAATCGACGCAAGATAGCGTCGGCGCAAGGAAATGCATCTTCGCAGATAGAAGATGATTGTCTAGCCGAAGAGTTTGCACATCACCACAAGCCCAAATTGCCCCCGCGGTCGATGAATGATGATGCTATGACCGCTTATGACGAGGTGACGCCACGAATGCGTCGTGCAGCAGCAGCTTCTGCTCGTCGCGAGCGCAAAAAGCGGTCTATGAGAGTGCAAATTAAGCCCCGTGCTGGCGAGTTGAATCCAGATAATATCATCTTGCGTTAAATCAATGAAGCAGATGACTCGGTATATATATATAATATACATGTCGCTTTGTCGCTTTAGTGCCTTTATTGGAGTGCGTATTTATATGTAGTGTGTAATGATGTTCATTTGCCATGATTTCTACAATATCGACAAAAAATAAATTATTGTGTAAGGGGCAGTTCATGGAAGATATCTGTTAATCTGCCGAAAATACGCGCTTAGGCCGTCCAAGCCTCAACCAAATACCTGCCAGTCTTTTCGAGGTCTCTCACTCGGCGCTCAGCTTCCTCTACAGGCAGGGGTCCTCCTTGCGAATACATTGCAATACAATCTACAATAGCATGACGCACACCCGATGGCATGCTCCTGGCACTTCCAGCTATGTAGACATGTGCACCCGCTTCAAGCATACGCACGACAGTTACACCGTGTTTGCGTAATTTGTGTGTTACATACGTTTTCGCCGAACCTTCCGGAACATCCTGAGAGAAAGCTACACAAACAGATTCTTTCAAAGGGCTACTTTTATCACAAAAATATTCTTGGTCAGTATCCGACACTGCTATCAATGAGTCCGGATCGGGTATTGACAGAGAGGTCGCCGATAGCCCTTCCCATTCCAATTGATACAAAAAGTCGAACTTGCGTCGACGACAACCAAAAAATAATAGTGTAGATGGATTATCATTGTCTGGCGCTTTTAAAGCCAAACCGGTGCTTTGTCTATATCTGTCCATGAAAAAACGGCGTTCTTGTAGTATGGCACGCATGGGCGCCACACCTGTGCCAGGGCCGATGAGGAGCACGGGAGTGTCTAATCCTGGGTTTGCAAATGTGCCTGAGCGTAACCAAAGGAAAATTTCCTCTCCTGGTTTCGCTGCTGCTAAATAGGAAGAACAAAGACCACGGCGCTTGCGGCCGTAAGGCGTAGTTGCTGTCGTCACGGCCACGCACAAGTCCAACATCGCACTGTTGCGCTCATTGTATCCACTGGAAGCTATGCTATAGTGACGAGCTTGTAACACAGGAATAACCTCTAATAAATGATGTAGTGGTACTCGAACAGATGGGAACTCTTCGAGTACTTCAACATAAGTTCTTCTTTCTCGTTGACAATACTCGTAATAGAGCGAGGTCCCTTCAGCACTGGCCAGTTCAAGTAACTTCTCTCGCTCTTCTTCCTTAGTGGCAAACTTTGCTATACCGGCAAAAAAGCTTCTACGAGGCATGCCACACAAATCTAAATGCCAAGTAAGCAGTTGTAAAGCTGTGCAAGAGAAATCGCCTATTCGATTCCGTCTCTGGAATTCAGTACGGCTGCTGGCCTTGTGGTCCCTTTTGCGTTTGATCGATAGAAAGCTATCTGCTGGTAAAGATATCTCTGGCAAGTATGCAGTACCACTAGCCTCATCGCTTCCAAGACATGGAATCAAACGTAGCATTCGGTCTACCACGCTTCTTGGGTTTTTGGGATGTATGCAAGCCACGTCGCCTGCACGAAAAAGTGGCCATCGCGGTGTTCTGCCATCTTTTACAGCTTGTGTGCGCAACCAATCCAAGCTACAGCTGAAATCCAAGCAAATATCACGAACTTCTTGAGGCCATTCTGTCGCAGTCATTCGGGCATTACGCACCACGCGGGCAACTATCGCATGCGGTAGAGCACAGCGCGTGTTGTCAGGGCTTTTAAAAGCACCAGTACCACATTTGGCGCCAGTCACAAAGCCGGAATTGTTAGAACTTGCCAAACTCTTGACACATGTATCTATCAAATGTGGACGGTGTGCTGTTGAGTCGTTGAAGAGAGTCGTATACTCATCAACAGCCGCGCGAACTGCTGGCCTCTCATCGCAACAATTGTCCACAGGTGACTGTACAATGGTCACTGTATACTGATCTTCGCACGTATCATCTAATTCGATATTGTGTCCATTTCCCGAGTTTGCTCCTAGTGCTTCAAGTAGGCTGTGTGTCCAGGGACCCAGCGCTCCGAGATAACCGAGGGGCGCTTGATCGTCCCCTAATCCAAGTGGGAGCAATTCTACAGAGCCTAATTGTCGAAGTCTAGCGGCCAACTTTCGAGCACACGCATTATATTTTTCATAAGATGAATCTCCTAACCCAAATACAGCTGTGCGTACTGCAGAGAGAGAATTTGATAAAAGATTTCGTCTCAATAGAAAGGTCCAGAGGTTGCGCATTGTGTGTGGTACTTCCCCATCACCGGTGGTTGATACCACAAAAACGACTATCTGCTCTGCAGGTAATTTCATTACATCATAAGAGTCTACAGAAATCACTGCGACATCTGTTTTAACCGGTAATGTCAAGCGTCTGCGCAAGATATCATAGATTGAGTAAGCTACATCCTCCGCTACTCCGGTCTCACTGGCATAAAGAATCGTCAATTCTTGACCAAACTCTGACATCAAAAGTCTTTTTGCACGTTGTTTCGAGAGCTACCTTTGTTTTTGCGCCTTGCTTTGCCAATCAAACTTTTAGAACTATTTTGGTCGCTCCAAAATTTCTCTGAGCGACCTCTCGTTAAAAAAGTCTTCACGCGAGTTGGGTCATCATAGTTTGCCAACTATGCTGTCTCAAATGCAACTTATACGACCCGCTTGTGGTGTTTTGCGTCGCATGCAGAGCTCTACAGCGATCTCTGCAGCATTGCCAAGCAATCTACAGCTCGCAGACGGGGGGCGAATACTTCGAAAGGAAAAAGCACAGCCCATTATTCAAATACCAGAGGAGCATTATTATTTTCCTCCTCTTCACGCAGAGATCAGCACTCTGCCGGTCAAAGATTGGAGTTCACCTGGGAAAGTTGTGCAGTTCACACCGCCGGATAGCAAAACCCCAATCGATAAACATTTTGAGTTGAGCAGTGTAGTATTCAATAATGCGATCCGTAGGGATCTTGTGCATGATGTAATTCGTCAGCAACGAGCCAAGATCAGGCAGCCGCATAAAACGAAGCGCGTAGGAGAGATATCTGGCAGTACTCGCAAACCTTGGCCACAAAAAGGAGGGAATCGTTCACAAGCCGGTCATACCCGTAATTCGACATGGAGAAAAGGTATGAAAGTTCACGGTCCCGTGATCCGAGACTTTGGATTTAGTCTGAATAAAAAAACACGTGCATTGGCTATGATAGCAGTTCTGACAGCCAAACATCGGGAGGGGAATTTACATATTTTCAACTCATTCGACACTCCGACCAAAAAAACTAAAGATCTAATGAATATTGTCCGCTCTCATGGCCTTTTGACGCCCCCTCGAATCAAAGAATTGGCGTCTGGCACCACAAGCACGGATACAGGTAAAATTGAAGCTACTGAAGAAGGGTCTCATGTTGGCAGACAATGGCGGGTGATGTTCGTATGTGATCGTATTGGATTCAATATGGTTTATGCTTCTCAAAATGTTCAAGAGCTCATCGTTGTGCCAGAAACTCGGCTGAAATTGCTCGATTTAGTCCGTTTTGATGTGTTAGCCATATCGGAACAAGCTATGCAATTCTTGCAAGTCCGTGTCGAACAACAGTATCGCAATAAACCCAGAATTGTCACTATGCAGAAGCAACATACAATTATGACTGCACATGCCATTACGCAGAAAATGAGAGCTGAAATAGAGAAAACTCAACAAGCGGTGGCTCGACAAGCCGTGCTCAAAGCCGAGGCTGAGGGCAAGAGCGTTTAAAAACAGTATATATACAGACAAAAGGGGGTCTATAAGTCTTGATTAATACAAAATAAACATTTTAAACAAGCTCTTTGATAATCTAAAACGCTTTGAATGCCCCATTCTCAAGAATTCCCAAAACGTATCGATGCGCAGGTTTTAAAACATCTTTACCATTTTTCGCAAGAAGCGCCTGAACTCCCACCGATGTAGCAGCTTCATCTTGCAATTCTAATGGAACGTCTGGACCATGAGCAGCTTGAATAGCTTCACTAATTCGAGTCAATCGTGCAAGCGTCTCTTGTTGGTTGGCGGAGGCAGAAGGTGCTCCCTCAGCAGTCACTTCAGGGTTCGCGATTTGAGCATTGATTTTTGCTATACTTGCATCAGCTGCTGCGTGCAAAGCCTTCTTAGATGTGTCTAGTATAATATCCACTCGACAATTGAGATTCATTGACACAGTCAAGAACTGTTGTTCTCCGGGCAGGGAGCACCTTACATACAGCAAATTCGCACCATTTCGAAGCGCAGGCGCCTCTACCACAGGAGCAGTTTTGGGGCCCATGTTATAAAAAATTTTGCTTATAGATTTACTGCCGAAATGGTTTGTTTAAGCCGTAATGGTTAAGTTGAAAGAGAAAACCTCTTTCCATTTTTTAGGGGCCCGAGGCATTACATAAACGGAGAAGAGAGAGAGAGTCTTTTCTGCGTTTCAAACATTTTTTGCTGATTCGATCCCCCATTTAAATATCATCAATAAAGGGAGAGGCCGCGAATTGTGTTCATAGTAAACGCTTGTTAATAATGGAACAGCGGGATGTGCCAGATTCGCTTTTGTCGGCATTATCTACTTATGAAGTGGTATTTTTCAGCTTTTCCCTGATCATACTCACGTTTCTCTTCTGTTATGGTGGCGTTAATAAAAGTCCCAAAGAATTCTCAAATGAATTAAAAACTAATAATAAGCGACGACAGTATGGGCAATTTCCGGAATCTTGGAATAGAAATGTAACAGAATCACAAGATGAATTCAGTGATAGTAGCAAATCACTTACAGATAGTAATGGTTTCCCTCGAACCGGAAGTGGAGACTCTAGTTCTTCGAGAGCTAGCAGTAGCGCCAGCGGAAGTCCCCGATCGATGTCGGAGGATTTCATCCCTTCCCATGTAGAGCGCTCACGCCTGAAGAATGGAATCTCTGTTCTAAAAACTATAAAGAGCGCTTTTGTGAATGCACCTAGCCTTATCTTAGGCGGTCATGATAAAAATGCTTCGGAAGATTTGACTGGCAATGAAAATGATGTATTTATGGGGTTAGATGGTGGAACGCCGAAGGCGAAGGAGGACGAGGATAAGTTTGTTAATATCAATGCGCATGCATCCCCTACAATTGCCGATCCTATTGTTATTGATAGCTCAGAGGTTATCAAGCAAGGGAAAATGTATACTCTTGGGGCACGAAAACGAGATGAGAAGCCTCCTTCCGTCAAAGAGCGCGACTTTACCATGACAGGCTACTATCTGTTCTACTTTGATATGTACTCTTCGAAGCGGGAATTTGCATTACGTAATGCAACACTGGAAAAACACTATGTAAATGCCACAAGTGGTGCTGTGGCAGGTAAACCATTCTACGCCATTGGCATGGATCAAGGCGGTCAACATCTGCTCGTGGGGACGGCCGACGAATGGTATCGTGATGAATGGTATGATGCTTTAACAGCTCAAATTGCTTATATTCGAAAATTAGAGATTGAAACTGACGGAGAAGAAGAAGAATATCGTCGCAAGGGTCTACCGAGCAAATCCGAACTGGCTTTGCTGAATCCTGTGGTCGTGAACAAGACATTGGATAGTATACAAAACTTTTCAGAAAATATTATTCGGTTACGTTTTCGTTCGAATACCTCTGAAAATGTGTCTATTGGGAATAGTTCTATACAAACGAAGGTGAATAGTGGCGCTGTGGTGAATCCACTTCATCCTTCTGATTAACAAGCGTTCCATATGTCAACAAACAAATTGTGAGAACGGTCCGGAGGATCCGGAACCGTATTTTTTGCTTACCATAATTGTTTGGTAATATATGATATGGTCAAGGTGAAATATTGCATTGACTTTGGATAATATGGTTTAAAATGTTATCTTGTAAAAATAACTTTAACAGATTATGTCTCAATTGAAGTCACAATCAGGCAACCATTCGGTCAAATCAGAACATGTGAATCAGATGCAATCGGAAAGAAC
>JACCDO010145369.1_pt1 | contig 10429 bp, 6 predicted proteins | sample 7446101 | NCBI WGS metagenome assembly JACCDO01 (sample SAMN15323440, study PRJNA562643) | freshwater metagenome | isolation source: river surface water | place: USA:Blue River Watershed | collected 2017-08-16
AAGTTCAAGGGCCGTACCTTTCCTTCCAGCGTTGCCATTGTGACGGAAGCAAGAAAAAATTATGCAAACGTACTTTTTACTGTTGCTGTGTATGCTAGCTGTTGTTACTTCTTTTACAACAAGAGCACATTCGATTCAACGACGTTTTATTTCTATGCAAGCATCAACTTTATTTGATTTTGATGTCGAATCGGTCGACAAGAGTAAAGTTTCCTTATCTTCATACAAAGGAAAAGCAAAGGCGTTTCTTTTGGTGAATTTAGCATCACGATGAGGTTTGACTACATCAAACTATAAAGAATTAAATAGTTTGCATGATAAACACTCGAAAGATTTGATGATAATAGGATTCCCTTGTAACGATTTCGGGTCGCAGGAGCCAGGTTCAAATGAAGAGATTCAAACCTTTGCTGATGGTAAAGGTGCTAAATGGAAAATTATGGGAAAGCTTTCATGCCAGTCATCTAGTTCACATCCTTTGTTTAAATGGCTGCAACAAAAAGGTGATTTACAATGGAATTTTCATAAGTACTTGGTTGATAAAGATGGCAAGTTAATCAAGAGTTATGAACCAGGTACACTACCTAGTGCAATCGAACCAGATATATTGAAACTTTTGGGTTAATAATAATATCTTTTATTGACTTTTAAGATTATATTTATTCTTTCTTGAAGTGTAACAAATATCTTTAGGAATGACTGATTTTCTTCATAATATTGTTGAATCATGATAACACAGATATGTTACCTGTAAGAAAAGAATTATATATCAAGAATGTCGATTGTAATGAAATTTTATTCGTGATGTTACAAGTTTACAAACTATTCTTCTTAAATTTTAGTGAACATCATTCTATATACTGGTAATCCTCTGCCTAAGGTGGATATTTCTCTCTCTGTCTGGACATCAAATGGACTGATATTTTTTTCCAAGTTTTCAATATCATAATTAATTGCTGGAACAAAAAAATTGTTATGATTGTTAAACTGTGTCACCATATCTTGTTCTACTTCTAATATATCCGACTGTAAGAATACGTTTGTACCTTTAGCAATATGATTTGCAATAGTAGTTATTAAGTCAGAATTTACAACTCTACGCTTTCTATGCTTGTTTTTAAAGCAAGGATCTGGAAACTGTATAGTAATCATGCTAATAAGATTAGTTTCACTGGTGGAATCACTTTCACTTTTGGTATTAATAGATGCCAAAATATTATTCAAATCGACATTTGCATTGCAAGATAAAAAGTGGACATTTTTTACATTCCATTTATCACGTCGTTGCAGTGCATACGCAACGACTGGTCGCCTAATTTCTAAGCCAACAATATTAAACTGAGGATTTGCCATGCCATATTTAAGTGCCCATGTGCCTTTAGCAGCACCAATATCTACTATATAAGGATTCATTGGATTTACAAAATTTGTCTCTTTCCACGCAGCATCCAATTGTACTGGTATTTGATATTGTATATCAAGTGGATTTACATGATTACGACACTTCAATTTAATTTTAGAAGATAAATTCATCATGAAATACGAAAATAAGAAGAAAATTGACAGATATAGTGACATAGACTGGATCTTATGTCATACAAAGTCTCACCAGATCTCACCAGAAGACTAATATATTTTGAAACACCAAGTTCACTTGAATCACGCACTCCCCTTCTTAGTGTATCGTAAGAGAGCGTATTAGTGAATTCCTAGTGCAGGTAATATTGTGTGTGGCCAATGAGAAAACTCCCCTTCTCCACACAATTGTTCACTTTGCGTCCTTTGCTTTGCGTCCTATGTCTCCGTAGGAAGCGCTCCGTGCGCATCTCTTAGATTTTGGAGTCGGTTCAAGAAGGAAGTGGAATTTTTGAAGAAGAAAGTCTTGATTTCAGTAGTCTTCGAAGATTTTTGATTATTGTACAAGTTAAATAGAATTACTCTGACTGCTTTCAACATTCTCTGTATTATTAGTGACATTATTTACTTCATTGGAAGTAATTTCACTATTACTCTGGTTAATAACACCAGCTAAAACATTTTCATCGATAAAAGACCAATCTAGTAATTGATCATTTGCATTATTTCCTGTGAGTATGCTCTCTCTAAGATGTATGACTTCGCTGGAAGTACTTCTTTCAGATGCTGCAGAACTAGATATATATCCATCTAGATCATCAGGTTTTGCCGTAGCACTTGTCCGAAGTCTTTCTTCAATAGTAACACCGGGTTTATTAACTTTATCGACAGTGTAATGACTCATAATTGGTCCATTAATAAAGGTTGTCTTAGGTGTAGTCGCTAGTTGATCGGGGAAATCACCATTATTACTTCTTCCATTCATTGAAAATTTACTTTTGTTCTCTTGTTTTGTTTCATTTATTAAATTTGTCGTTACTGATGATTTCGCTACTGACGTACTTCTAAATACAATAGAACGGGGTATAAATGGTCCATCGTTTACTTTATTGTAAATATCATTCCAATTAACATCTTTAAAGAACTTAGATCCAATGATATCGGCTGGAGGCTCTGCCGATCTACTTGTGCTGTAATTACTGGTACCGCCACTAGAATTACCTAATCTAACTTTAGGATCTTTTTGTAACAATCCAAGTAACAATTCTTTACTTGCATCAGAAAATCTGTCGGGGTAAGGAGTAAAATCAACTTCAGCAAATAAAACTTTTTGATATGTTTGCCTCAAGTCACTACCACGGAACGCAGGCACACCACATAACATTTCAAATATCATTACACCTAGTGACCACCAATCTGCCGCTTTGCCGTACCCAATATTAGGGGGATCTTCTGCAACAGTGTTATTCGATGCGTTATTTTTAAACATCTTTTTACTACTATTATTTTTCTCTAATTCACGTTGTTTTTGTTTCTCTATTTGATGTACTCCTGTTTTCAATACTTCGGGAGCTGAATAATCAGGAGTACCGACTAGGGTCATAGCTTTGTCATTGGTTTGGTCCTGCTTTGACAAACCAAAATCTATCAGAGTTATATGACCTTTGCCGTCAATCATGACATTGTGTGGCTTGATATCTCGGTATAAAACATTGATCGAATGTAAATGAGCTATTGCAATTACTAATTCTGAACTGAAGAACAGTACCCATGCCTCTGGAAGGTAGCTGTTGGCGCGTATCAACTCTCTTAGATTCCCTCCAGGAATAAAATCCATTCCCAAATATAAGTTATTCTCACTTTGAAATGCAAATTTTAATGATGTAATAAATGGATGTGGATTACTACCCATGGCATGTAAGATGTCTCTTTCTGCTTTTGCCTGTCTTTTGTCGCTGGAACGCATATTCTTTTTGCTTATAATTTTCAATGCGTATAATTTACCATCTAATTTTGCTTCAGCCAATAATACACGACCGAATGCTCCTTTACCTAATTCTCTTCTGAATTTAAAACTACTCAACTTTGTGAATGGCGTTTTAACTCGGGATGTATCATCAATTATCTCGCGATTATTGTTATTCCCAGTTGAACTTTCACTTAATCTACTTAATCTCTCTCGTCTACGTTTATTATAATTAGTAAAGTAATGCACAATTGACAATAGGAGAGCCTTATATGATTTATATTTCTTTTTGGGTGCATTATTATTGTCATTATTTATTTCAATATTATCTGAGTTTTTAGTTTCATCTTCGGCAGGGATATTATCCTTATTATCTTCTTCTACAGTAATTTCCCAGTTATCATACTCGAAATCAGGATCATTTTCACCAATAATAAATTCTTCCCCAGTATCTAAATTTTTTATCGTCAACTCTCTTATATCTGCTGGTACAACTTCAACAGAGTTTTTTCTAAGTGCATCATTGGAAGTATTCCCTTTTGTATCTGTATCATCAATGGTTACTTGAGGATCAGTTACAATTGGTGTCGTTATTAATTCGGGAGGACTCTCCACAACTTGCTCATGTTGTGTTCCTGCTTCTGTCATTTCTTCGAGGGAGTCACTACCTACAAGAGACTCCATGATTATGACGCAAAGCGGAATTTACCGCGGATATTTTCCGGGATATTTGGTTGCAGCAACTTGCAGCAAAGAAGCCCGGTTCCTTAAAATTTTGTCATCTACCTAAGTTGATTGTGCAGAGAAAACTGGTTAAGAAATGGGTTCATCTTGCCGCTAATGGCATGAGATTTCTGTTAATACAACTATATGTGTATTTAACTGCCTTTTATGGCCGGGTATCTACTTCGTTGCTACTGTTATCAACCCGTTTAGAAAAAGAACATTTCTTCTCACCTAAACTGCTTTGTTTGCGCACAATAGGTTGGTAAATGATCTAGAATTGTGTCAGTGCAAAGAAATCAAGATGCAATCAGAGATAAATGCTGCGGAAAAGCGTTTAAATGATTTAAATCAATGTATTACTGAGCTTGAGGAGGAAATTAGATTGTGTGATCAGAATGCTATTGATGTCCTTGAAAGTGCTTCTGAAACTATTAATAGAAAACGTATAGAGGTAGAAGCAATGATTGATGAGATGCGGGATAACTTGACCGCATCTCATCAGTGTGATGTTATATTATCTCTGAAATACAAAGAGGATGCTATTGCAACAACTATCAGTACTTTAGAACAAGCTGAAGATTTACGAATACAAAATGAATTACAAGAACTAGATGCATATTATAGAAATTGTAAAATTGAACAATATAAGAAGTATGAAGCTGACTTTTTGAATGATCACAGTGATGTCGTACAGAAAACAGTGGATGAATGTGAGATATTAAATAAGAAGACTTTGGATGGATTGTTAAAAGTGCACCAGATGAAGTTGAAGGAGTTGTCCAATTGTTAACTGCAGTATTATAATTAATCTGTATATAATTTATGTCATTACAATTTTACATTCATTTAATTAAATCAGGGGATGAAATACCAACACAGGAAGTCATGGTATCTTCATTGTTAAATTTGAGTAAATCTATAAGTAATTGTACATCTTGGGGCGTTATGCTCAATAAAACACTTTCAAAATCGTTAATAGATTGTATAGTTTTGAACTGGATATTTTCTACTTGGGTGCCACTAAGTGATTCAACCCAAAATTTGTTGGTACCAGAATCAGTTTTAAATCTATTTAGTAACGTGCGCTTAGCGGATTGGATTGCATCTCCAGCAACACCAAATGTCCCAGTCAACGACAATAATGATTCTTTGCATGCCTTGACTGCTTCTTGAACTTCTGATGGCGAAGACGTTACTGAAACCATATACCATCCGCCTTTAAGTGATTCGTGTCCGATAAAACTAAACGATGCGTCATATGTCAGCTGTCTTTCTTCTCGTACAATAGAAAATAATCTACGATTGCATATTTCTTGAACTATTAATAATAAAATATTTCCAAACAATGGGTGCGATCTACGCTCTTTGTCCCCTTTGTTGTTATTATTTGTCTTGGTCATAATATCAAATATACGATCAGTAATAGTTGTTCCATCAGAAAATATACCCCATTTGTTAGGTGCTTCACCAGCGACATATCCCATAGCCCTACGATCACTATCTGGTAGATAAATAGATAGCTGTTTGTTCTTTCCGAGCGTTTGCACGACCATTGCTTCGTCACTAACTTTATTTACTACATCACTATCTACTTGCTTCGGTGGGACAGTGCCTAAATATTTCAAAGCATAATTGTTCATTTCATCTAACGTCAAATCTCCTGCGATGCTAACTTCAATGGTGCTTGGATTTAATTGGTTTGTGACAGCTTTCTTGATGTCATCCAAGCAAAATGAATCTAGTTGATCATGTGTTGGTACTGTATATCGTTTATCATTATTAGTTAAAGACGACAATAATTTGTCATAGCAGGCACTCTCTAGGCCATTGATGCATGCATTATATTGCTCGTACAGAGCTAGCTTCGCTCTCTCAAATGCGTCTTCCTCGTATTTGAAATCTGTTAGAATAATGTGTAAAACTTGAAATACTGCTTCAATTCCAGTGACTTCTCCACCGCCGCCAATCGCTGTGGTTGATTGGAAATCGAATACTAACGCATCTTCGGTAGCTTGAATATCGACCATAACTAAGTGGTCAATACAGAATAGTTCAACTTCCTCTCTTGTCACCGACAAAAATGCACCACCCTCTTGAATTGTTTTCGAACCAAGTAATATTGCTCCAGGTTTATCTTTATTTTCTAGGATTCTGCCACCAGGAACATACAAACGCACCGAAACAGATTGCGGTTCAGCATTCAGCGACTTCATATTCACCTTCAGGCCATTTGTTAACACTTTTTGCGAGATTGCATAAGGATTATTCATATTTTTACTAACTATGTCCTGGTCCCACTTAGGTTTGTACGTATTAATTTTTGCGGTTAGTTCATCTGCACTTATCAATGTCTTAGGCACTTCTTGTTCCTCTGGTGGCTGTAAAGGCATCTTTAGACAATCTTGGATGACTTGACTAATTTCTTCTTCACTAACGGTAAATTTATTCTTGTTACGATCAAACTTAGGTGTGCAGGCAATAATAGCAGCAGGTTTGATATTTTGTTCAGCATTTATAGCAGAAAGATGCTCACATAACTCACTGGCGATTTCATTAATATCAGCGGTTGTAATACTATTTAAAATTTCATTTGTTAATTCTAATTTATCCAAGCGATGCATGAATGTATGACCACATGCCACTGCTTCCATCAATTCATTCAACATTTCCTCATTATTTACTTGATTATATTGCGCAGCTAATTGCTCGGCATCGCTAAGAACAGCTTGTTTGTATCTTACTAATTCACTATTTGTCAAGCCAAATGCACCTAATCGCCTAATTTCTGTAATAGCCACTTTAATGGCGTCTTTCCAGGTTAAAGGATCCGTGGTCATATCCAATGAGCACACAGCACATCCTTCGCGCGGCCAATTAAGTTGATTAAAATCAACAAACGTAAACAACGGATCCTGTCTTTGCTGCACATTAAACCTAATTTGTAAAGCCGACAATGCAATTCTTCTCATAATTTCTCTTTTCAATGCATTATACGATGTAATTGGTTCAATTGGTCTCTTGGCAAATAAATGAAACGAAAATGACTGCAATAAATCGTGGTTGAATACTTTGGGCTTTGGCAACATTTTGTTTGACTCATCCACCTTCCTATTCTGCTGATTCACTTGCAATAAGTCTTTTGCGATATCTTGTGGTAATGCATTGATAACTTTGTCTTCGGAACAGGACCAAACATGTGTTACAGGAGGAAAATGTCTATTAACTTCTTTCATATTGACTACTGGAAATTCTTTTGATTCTGTTAATATTTTCTTCGAATCGACTTTAGGTTTTAAATTACCAAATTTTTCTTTAATTGTGTTGATGGTGGTTTTAACATCTACATCACCTATGACAAAAAGCACAACATTTTCAGGTGTATAATGAGTATTATGATAAAATTGAACATCCTCTCTAGTCCATTTCTTTATCAAATCCTCTTTGCCAATAGGAAATCTATATGATATTCTGTTTTCATCATGAAGTGCTGACAAAATTTGGCATTCTACTCTGTATTCCATAGTATTCACCATACTAGCTTCACTCAAAACTGCTGCACGTTCTTTTTCTAAACGATCAACATCAACATTGGTAGTCATAACATCTAATAATGCATCAAATGCCATTGGTAACATAGGTCTTGAAAACAATTTATCGGGTGTTTTGGTAGGACAAGAAGCAAAAAATACAGTATGATGAAAATCTGTGTAAGCATTTGTGCGTGACCCTGTACCAGAAATTAATTGTCTTTTGGGACTTCCCATATAAGCAACATGTTCCAATAAATGTGCCATGCCTTGCTGTTTCTCTAGCTCATAAACAGATCCCGATAATACTTCTAAGTGAGCTTCAAATCGACCAGAAGGATTTCCATTAGGTAATATAACATATGTAAATCCATTAGGAAGTGACCCTTTTATCAAATTCGGATGCGATGGTAGCATCATGTTTTCGATTGAATTAGTAACTATATTATTATTATTGTTTAATAATGAGGTCATTTTTATGTTGCCGCGCAACAAATTCCTTGATTTACCTTCATTGACTATTATTTGCTTTCTTAAATTATTGTTTACCAGAGTATTAATGCGATAACCAACGGCACAGTTGATGCACCAAAGCAAAAACAATAGTAATCGAGCAATCATCATTCAACTTACAGCTAGTTACTTGAACGATGAGACTCGAGCAGTGCGATGAGCTCGCTCATGCGACAGGGCCGGGTACCATTTGGAAAGAAGAGATGCAATTGTGGAAGAGTAAGAATGGCAATATGTCGTTTCTGTATTTGCTGAAATTAAGCCTCTTGTTACACACACATATATACATAATAAATGTTTAACGTGAGAACCCAAACCCTATCTAAAAGGCTATCGCAAAAAAAAGAGAGAAGACAAATAATTTGCATCGAGGCTAGTTGCAAAATGTCGAAAGCTGCCATACCTGCAAAAGGCAAAGCGAGTGTGTCATCATCATCCACTTCCTCGACTGATAGTGCTCCACTTAAAGCCATCAAACAGTATGTACAAAATTTAAATGAAAATGATCGTAATGTACATCGAATTACATTTTTGCATTTTGTAAACAGTCTTGTCGGCAGTAATGTTGAATTGGAATTTAATAATGCTAGTCGCATTAGCGGAGTATTTCATACGGCAACACCATTCGATGACAAAAAATATGAATTGGTAGTAAAACAAGTTCGACATTTATCTGGTAATACTAGTCACATTGCCCCTGGATCAACAGTAATTACTGATTTTGATCGTGACAATTATGTTGTTCATATTAAGAGTAGCAATTTAGATTTAGTAAATAAAAAGAATAATGACTTAATGACTGATGGCGCTATTCAAAGAAATAATATGTCTCATTTGTTAGATCGTGAATTACGAGTAGCATCAGAATGGGTATCCGATCCATCTACAACAGATAATACTGATTTTAATGAAAAAGGTTTAAAAAATTGGAACCAATTTGATGTTAATCGTGAGAAATTCAATGTCCAGTCAACATATGACGAAAATCTTTATACCAAGAAATTAGATAGAAGTTTATTTAGTAAAGAAGATGTAGAAAGAGCAGAAAGAATTGCGAAGGAAATCGAGTCTACAGCAAGCAACAACTTGCATATGCAAATGGAAAGAGGTTTAATCGATGAAACTGATTTTGATGAAGAAGAAGCATTTGGTGGTGTGGTTGGTACTGGTGGATTGAAAGATCATAAGTCTAAAAATAATAGAAATTCTAGAGATAGTAGTGATGGCCCTTGGGCGAGAAATGTCGGAGGAAAGACACAATCGTCGAATTCGAAGCCATCGAACTCGCAAAATAATAAAAATAATACGTATAATAAAAGTGGTAATGATACTGTGAATAAAATGGTTACCGCGCAATCTAAAGGTGTGAATGAACCTCCTGCTACCAATAATAGCAAAACTGCACCATTAGATTATTCAAAAATTGTCAAGGCAGAATCGTCACAAACGCCTACTGTTGCTGCATCAACCGCTGAAGCGGATACCACTAAAGATAACAATGATGCTAGTAAGGAGGTAACTGCTGATTCAAAAAATGACGATGCGACAAAGCCTAAAACTACAAAACTAAATGCTAATGCGGCGGCGTTTGTACCTGGAAAATCGTTTGTACCAAGAGCAGTACAGCAACAACAGCCTCCATTAATGTATCAGCAAATGCATCCTACCTTCGATCACAATGGAATGCCAATACAAATCGATCAATTTGGTCAATTTGTGCCACCATACATGCCCGTGCCCTATGGTCATCAGTATATGATACCCCAACAGTATGCACAGTATCCTGCCATGCCAAATATGATGGTTCCCGGTATAGGCAACGGATATCCAGTTTCACAAGGAGGACAAATGGATCAGTACAATGCGGGTGTTGGATATAATAATGGCCGCAACAATAAGGTTAATCAACCGCCAAATAATGTGGATAATACCAGTGAATAAAAGAGTGTAATTATTTTTTTCAAGAAAGAGTCAGTCGATGTAAAGATTTTGTTGTAATTTTAACAGATAAAATAAATTTAATGAACTATTTTTAGGACAACATTTGTCGCAGTAGTAACAGTGTCATATTGTAATGTACCTGGCAAAATGGGTATTGCTGTCAAGAAAACATGAGTAATCGGATTTGGAAAGACATCATCAATATGTCGACCTCTTGCTACATGTCGATGGAGACGATGCCCAAGAGGATATTCATTGAGCAATACTTGTAACCTGTCTTCAAAAGCGGTAGCTTCAAGTCTTGTTGGGAAGCTTTTAATAATTACGGATATCGCACCAAGGTTACTTCTTGCCTGTTTCATTGTGATTTGTTTATCATTTGGATACACTAATACGGGAC
>JACCDO010959253.1_pt1 | contig 10428 bp, 12 predicted proteins | sample 7446101 | NCBI WGS metagenome assembly JACCDO01 (sample SAMN15323440, study PRJNA562643) | freshwater metagenome | isolation source: river surface water | place: USA:Blue River Watershed | collected 2017-08-16
ATATCGAACCAAAAACGAGGTCTTCAGTAAGCTTTGTGACTTGTATTTGCTGGGGAAGTACTCGTTGGAAGAATTTGAACATACTCTATCGTGTGATTATGACGTTTGGAAGTCAGGTTGGCTCGCTCACTCACTCACTCACATACTCACTCATTCATTCACTCACTCACATACTTACTCATTCATTCACTCACTTACTTACTTACTTACTTACTTACTCACAGCTATGTTTAATATGTTACCTGAGGATGAGCAAGTATATCACCGTTACTTAGTAGCTAAACCAGCAATTGTTATCACTGAAAAAGACGTAGAAAAGTCTTACATAGACGAACGCATCTCCCTTCAAGATTATAAAGACTATAAATTTCCTGATCGCAAAAGAATAAGAGAGTTGCATGCTATGCACTGGCCGCAGCCGTATGACGAGAAGCTTTGTGTGGTGTGTCAAAATGTGAACGGACCAGGGATCATCAAGTGCTTCAACTGTCCTAATTATATCTGTAAAAAATGCGTAGAAATAAGGTTTCTTAACGAGGATACGCGAGAAGGTTGCTTCTTAGTAATGCATCGCAGATTTTGTGTTAAATCAGGGAAAATATTAGCTACAGTACCTAGTGTTGTGCCTGAACCAGGCTACCTTAAGGAGTTGCGGCACTATGGGAGGGTTGCTGCGTTAGACCGCATTGAAAAAGCGAATAAAGGTGAAGAAGTGGAAGAGGTAACTCACTTACTCACTCACTTACTTACTCACTCACTTACTCACTTATTTACTTGCTTATAAGGAGGATGATGAAGAAGAAATTGATTTAGACGCAATAGAAGCAGAAAAGGAGAGGCTGCGGTTGCTGCAAGAGGAAGAAGAAAGAAAATTACGTGAAAATCCTCCTGAATTACAACATATTTTGCATAAATTAGAGCATAAGAGTAAGAAATTCCATCACGTGCGCAAGGAGGTAGTGAAGTATCAGCAAAAGCTTGACGAGAAAGGTCAGCACGCAGAAAGCTACTACGAACGCATCCAGCGGTTGAAGGACGAGGATATGGTGAAGTTGGTGGAGTTGAAGAAGTCTTTCAAGGAAATGATCGAGAAAATCCAAGCATTGAAGCTGGAAGGCGAGCCAAGTAAGGTGGCAATACGTGACATCAAGAGCATGTTTGTAGAGATAAAATTCATGCAAGAAATGACGTGCCTCGATGACTTGAATATGAAGATGAGTGAATACCATGAGAATGAAAGAAAGAAGCAAGAAGAGATAATAAAAGCACAAGAAGAAGCACTGCAACAACAGCGCGAAGAAGCGCAACGTAAAGCACAAGAAGCACAAAAACTAATAGAGGAAAAACTAAGAAATAGTACCGTATAATTGTATATATGTATCTGCAACAGAATAAATATATCTTAGCTTGATGTGCGACTAGTTCGCAAACAAGTCCTGCAAGTTGAAGTTGACGTAAGGGCGGTTGAAGGCGGACCACTCCGTGTTATCACTGCCGTACTCACCGGCGGCGTTAGTCTTGCCAATGGCAATCAACATGTTTTTGGAGACGAAGTCATACAAGGCAATGTGCACGTCACCTGTCTCGTGGAAAGCAAGTATTTGCTTCATACTCTCGGTGTCAATAGAGCCATAAAATGCAGCTAATGCAGTAGGAAGAGTGCCGTTTGGATTATCCCAAGAAGGCTGTGGATGTTTGTCGACGTAACAGATGTTTTCCATATATGGTTGTCCCGTCATAGATGGCATCGTTACATCGTTGTAAGCTATTGCCGACGCCATCTGGTAACCGACGAGGTCGAACTGCTGGCTCTCGTAGTCCCCGATACCCATCCATATGCCCCAAGTGCGCTTTATTGATTGTAGATAGTCTTCGGCTTCTTTTCTATTCTTAGCATGTTGTAATATATCACGCAATACAAAGCAATCTGCTTCTCCGTCATATGAACCAGGTTGTAAACCGTCATCATCGTGGGGATTTGGATTATTAATCATCCAAACTTTTTCTGATATTGCAATACCTTTATCACTCATTCCAGTGATTGCACCAACAAAACCTGGGAATGAAACAGCTACAAAGGAGTTAAAGCTTGCGTCTGTGTTATCCTTGTATACATACACAATCGTGTTGTTGCTCCATGGACCAGAGCCGAAATCAAGCGCTCTTACTTGTAATAATCCTGAGCAAGTTAATAAGTGAGTGAGTGAGTGAGTGAGTGAGTGAGTGAGTGAGTGAGTGAGTGAGTGAGTAAGTGAGTGAGTGAGTGAATGAGGTCGCTACCTGACTGATTCTTTACGGCCTTGCCCCATGCACCAATAGCAGTGCAAGTCATTTTAATTAATTCAGGGAACATGTTGAAGTATTTCACTTGGTTCTTCCAGTGCTCTACATCGTGGTCGCCCTGGCATTCATTGCCAAGGAACGCGCAGATTCCTTCACCAATTCCGTTCATTTCATCAACTAAATATTGTGGAAAATATTTTGACTCGCTTTCATAGATATATTTATATGCTGTATTAAAAAACTGAGGTGCGTTAGCGGCACCTTTTGCTTTTAAGGCGTTCAATATCGTCTGCACGTTTTCTGGAAATCTACTGATATCAATACTCATGATCATTTGAGCGTACAAAACATCCAAATCTTTGAAAAAATGAAATATTTCATTTGCCAATAAGTATCCATGTGCATATCCTCTTTCTGCTGCGTTTCCGACCAAATCAATTCGTGTCATCTTGATATAGTCTGGTGAACCATTAACATCGGTAAATTCGACGTCTATCAATGCTTTCTTACTTGATTCATATTTTTTCTGCCATTTCGTATACGTTGATGCTTCAAATGTGGCTGATGGCGCAGGAAAGTCTTGTGCAACTGTCAGTATCAACAATAGCGAGGACAACACGATGGAGACACAGAGATAATTCATCATCACCCAGCACTACGTTCCTTCCTCTTGTCCGGACTCCGAAGTAACTTTGTCCGAGTTCCGGGGAGCGTGTTGAAGGTACGAAAGAACGTGATATGTAATTAAACAGTCAACAAATTAGTATATGCATAAGAAATAAGGCTACGTGAATAGAAAAACTTGTTCATAATATTACATTTAAGACGTACAAAATAAATTATGTTTGACCAAAATCTTGCAAGGATAATTGGAATGACGATTAAGTTGCCTATCGAATAATTATGTATTATCTAGAAGTATCAGTTGTAAACAAATAAATAAATAAACCTCTCGAAGTTCCGCTTTAAAATCGAGTCGTTGAAATCTCGCGAAAAGAAGAAGAAAAAAAAAGCATAATTTTGATTAGTTGACAACGATGCTATCTAGCTCGTTCGACTCATCGCATGACGAGGAAGGTAATGAGAAGTTAACTGAATTAAGCTACGAGGATTTTGATGATATATCCGTCGGAAGTGGTAAAAATATTGTATCTCGTCCTCCAAAATCAACAGTACATAAGAATATGGGGAAGAAAAGAGTAGATACATCAGAGTCTTCTATATCTTACTCGGCAGAGAAGCTACCCAATGATTTTTCAAATACTAGAGCTAAGCAATCAATAGGAGGTATTTATAATAGTCTTACTTGCTCAAACATATCTCATCTAATTTTTCTATAACAGGAAATAATACAACAGATAATGATGATATTGGATTTGTTCCATCATCATTTGATCCTTCAAAACAGAATCGTCAAAGAAGACAAATTGGTGGAATGAGTGATAATAATAGCGACAATAATCTAGATGAGTTAGATAAAGTACTTGGATTTGGTAGTACCAAATCATCAACGACTTTCAGAAGCAACCCCAGAATTATGACATCAAAAGCAATGAACTCTGACTCCGACTCATCAGATGATGACAAACCTGCTGTTACTAAGCCTGCTTCAGTTCAGAAGAAAGTTGACTTAAACAGCAGTAATGCCGAAGATAGTTTCGATAATGATTATGTGTTGAAACCAGCCATCAAAGGCAATACCAGCGGCAATACTCGTGCAGGATTAAGTGTCAAATTAGACCTTCCAAGCAGTAACGAAACTACCGCGAATAACCCAGCATGGTTGAGTGGTAATGCAAGTCCAAGTGCAGCAAGTGGTCGTGTATCACCTGGTGCTGATTATGAAAAAATTGTAAAAGTTTTACAAAATAAATTAGAAGAGTCTGTACTTGAGCGCGAGGCATTAGAGCGTAACTATAAGTTGGAATTAGATAGTTTAAAGCGTAAAATAAGCAGTAATAATGCATATCCCGACTCGGGTCAAATCAAACAATATGAAGAAGGTTCTGCAAAATTATTACGTGAAATAACGGATCTTCGACGTAGTTTATCCCAATTAGAAGTAGAGAACTCTCGCTTAAAGGACGAGGCTACCACGACTACAGTAAAGAACCACGAAGAGTTGAAGTTCTTAAAAGATAAATATAATAATGAGTTAAGTGCGGTGGAAAAAAGGTATAATGATGACATTATGCTCATTGAAAAGCGTCACACCGACGCTGTTGCACTGCTAAAGAAGATGCATATCGACGAGATCGAGGCAATCAAGAACAGGAACAAAGATAACAATGTGTTGGAGACACTTACCTCACAGATAAGTAATGCATCAGGATCTATTAAGTTGATTGAAGAAAGTTTACATGCTCGTTATCGTGGTTTAGATGTTGTCCGAGAAGGACAGTTAGAAGCACGCGAAAGATTGTTGAATGACATGGAAGAAAAGGCCAAAGAAAGGGTTAATGCGAGTGAAATTGAAGCATTCAAACTAAAAGGAATATTAAGTCATATGGAACAGGTACTCACTCACTCACTCACTCACTCACTTACTCACTCACTCACTCTTACTCACTCACTCTTACTCACTTACTAACTCACTCTTACTTACTCACTCACTCGCATAGGTAATCGCAGGCCTTCGAGCATCAACTGTTGAAGATAAAGAGCGCTTGAAGCACGAGGGTCAACGTCTTAGTAACCTGCAAACCTTGTTAGACAACGAAAGAAATTCTTTTAATAATCGTATAAACGAGGAGACAAGTGCTTTAAGTGCTAAGCAAAAGAATGTTGAGAATGAAGTCAAGCGCTTAGAGGATGAGAAGAGAAAGTTCAACGACTATGTGAGTGAGACAAAACGTGGGTTAGAGAATGATCGCCAAGAATTTATCAATTATGTATCAATATCAACCAAGAATGCAGATGCTACCGCATCCCGCTTGAAGGAAGAAGAAGAGAAATTAAATCGTGTGCGAGAAGAATTATATCGTGAGAAAGCAATCCTTGAACAAAAGAGAATTGTTGCATCTGCAGATATACAAGAAGCCGAGAAGCTCAAGGTACTCATCAATAAACATAAAGATGACATCGTAAAGGAGAAGAATATACTGCAGCGCACAGCGCATGACTTGCATGTAGCAAGTGAAGACATAAGCAAGCGGGAGTCACTACTTGAAGAACAAGAACGTATGCTTGCAAGTCGTGAAATTGCTTTACGTGATGGTATGGCACAGATGAAAACAGCAGCAATTGCGCTAAGTACCCGTGAAAGTTCGATAACGAATACAATAAGAAAAATGGAAGAAAAGAAATTAGAAATGAATAAAGAAGATGCGGATATCATGCAGAAGCGACTGATGATAGCTATTGCGCAGCGAGAAGTTCTATCGATCCCCGGCATGACCCTCCCTCAATCCCTCCCTCAACATGACGCTACAAAGCTACCAACTGCTGCACCAAGTGCTGCGGAGTATAACAAACACACAGAAGAGACGATGTCATGGACGGAATCATTCCAAAAGAGATTGAATAATCCCAAGAATCCCACTGGTAGCGCTACCAAGTACACCTATGGTAACGTGACAGGAAGTGATAATACAGAGCTTAATAGCGCCAAGAAGTTGTTGGAAGATGTCAAGCTAAGTACTGCGTTGTATAGTAGTGCATTGCACACCAAATATCCTGCACAGTTAACTGATGAGCTGCGTAAAAAGTTAAGTAATAATTATTCCTTATAAATATGTGAAAAAGTAATCTATGAATCATCCTTACTCATAGCGTCGGCATCTGGCTCGTATATATCTAGTCTGCTTCGTAGGTACTTGATTTTATCTGCTTGTGACTTCATTATCTGCTTCATTGACTGTACCTGTGTTGTCTCCAATACCCTTTTTGTTGACTCTTCTTTTGCCCCTTCTAGTGCTTCTTCTAACTTTCTTATTCTCTCATTACTACTATCTCCGTTTGCTTTACTATCATTCAAATTATCCCTAATTAACTTTTGTAATCCTTTTAATTGGTTTGTAAGAGCTTGATTTTGTTCAGTTAAACGCTCTATCTCTTCTTTTGTTGCCTTTGCTTCATCTTTTAGTGATACTAACTCGCCTATAAATGATAGAAAAGTAATACTGAGTTAATAAGTGAGTAAATGAGTATGTCAACCTCTTCCAAATCCTTTGCCACCTTTAGGTATAGCATCAAGTGCCATTTTTTCTACCGCCTCAACAAGTACATGACTTTCAACCGCGCTTGTATCTAGTGTTAAATCAACATTTTTATCTTGAGCAGATTCTAATAATTGTCCGACCGCAAGTGCACCCATATTAATAATAGATGATAATTCACCACTAACATGTGACCTAAGATAGAAAGAAAATGATTACAACGTACATAAAACGGTGAAATGGATGATATACCTTGTTGAATCTAACAATAAGTTGATGAATTCAATCACATCTTCTTTGGAGTACATGTCTTCATATAACTTCTCCGATTTCACATGATCAAACTCATTTGCTATACTACGTAATATTCCATCCTTTTTTTGACGAAAGAATTTCAAATATTTAGTTATTTGTGTGATATTCTCACCAGAAAGATCTCCGAAAGGGTTGGTCTGGGCCATTATACCGATTTTCAAGAGAGAAGATGATCAAAATTATCCTTTTTCAAATTACTTTTCAATTTTTTGAGAAAAATAAGAGGGAAGAAAATGTCCACACCCGCGGACCTTTAATTAGCTATTGCTACTCAGGGAAGCTAGCACCACTATGTCGAGGACAACTAATCAATGTATTGATGTCATTCACTAAGAAGCTACCAAACGGTTATATCTAATTTAGCAATAGCAATAGTAAAGTCTGACTCCCCTTGGTATCAATGAAAAACCCATATACCTGATCGCAATATTATCTCAGGTAAGTCTCTCCAGATAATATGGTGACCAGATGTATGGGGTATTCATCGATACCCCGAGGGAAGTCGGCACTGTTTATTACTACTATCAAGTTCACTGCGTGTATCTGCTAGTCACAGTAGAGTAGTAGCTGCATCACTGCTAGTCATTGCTCGAATAACGTATCATTCTTCTATAGATAGCTAATCATTGTAGTAACGAGGTGGGTATTCGAAAGTAATTTGTTGAATCTGGACTCTCCTTCCTTCACACGTGATGGCTGTGGCGCCAATGGCAGATACTCATTTTCTGCAAGTAATAGTAACACTTCTCTCTTATGGTGCCAGCGGATGATATTGTCTTGCAACAGTTGTATCATCTCCTTGTTATAATTTCTCTTTGCATACATCATTGCGCTGTCATTAAACCTGGTTCCAACGGGTACTATGCTTGCATCCGCACCATGAGCTAGTAACAGCTTCACCATTTCAATATTATTTTTTTGACAAAAATAGATAAGCGGTATTTCGCCGTTATTTCCTTGTATATTAACATTGATTGTAGCCGCAGCATGAGTGAGTAGCAGCTTGATAACTTCAAAATGATTATTTCTGCTAGCCCATATTAACGCCGTATCTCGCTTATTGTTTTGAACATTTACATCAACATTATGTTGCAGCAACAGTTTTGTAATATCTGTAAAACCGTGTTTGCACGCCCAAAGAAGGGGAGTTTCACCTTGTTGACTCTGTGCATTCACATCCGCAGAGTAATCTATTAGCAGTTGAACTATTTCAATAGCCTCGTTACGCACGGCTAACATTAATGGTGTATCACCATTATCACTGCAAATATTCGGATCTGCGCCATGGGAAAGGAGCAATTCAACTCTTTTCTTATGATTATTTCTACAAGCCACCATCAGACTAGTGTCGCCGTTATAACCTTGTAAATTAACATCCGCACCATATTCAATCAACATTTTGACAACCGGTGGATGATGACAACTGCAAGCTACCATCAGACTAGTGTCGCCATTGCTATTACGGGCATTAATATCTGCTTTGTGATGCAATAACATCTGTACAATTTTAGGACAATTATTACTAGCCGCAACTAAGAGAGGTGTAGTATTATTTGAAACTACATTGACTGCAGCATTATGACTCAGTAGTAGTTGCACTATATCTGGATTCTGATACTTTACGGCTGCCATCAAAGCAAACTCTCCTCGGTAATTAATAATATTAACATCGGCACGATAGTTTAGCAGTAACTGAACCAATGGGAAGTAATTACATGAATGTAGAAGTGCTGTAGAACCATCATTGTCTCGTATGTTTACATTAGCACCATGATTTAAAAGTAATTCAATAATTTTCATATCGTTCCTACACGCTGCTATTAATAATGCAGAATCACCACAAAATATTCTTCTACCGATATCATCCTCACGTTTAGTTCGATAATTAACATTTCCACCACTATTCAAATATGCTGAAATTTGAGCCACAGAACCACTCCAAACACTGTCTATAAACTCTTCACCCATCGAATAGATATTATAAAGGTATCTACTAGACTAAGGAGGTATTTTTTTTCTGGGAAATTTTTGGGGAAACTTCGCATCATCACTCTGACTAACAGTGCAACTCTGTGTGGAAGAGTTTGGAGAACGAAACCAAAGCGACAACTTGACAAGTCATTAGTCTGACTGTCGGTGAAACTTTGTGTAGAAGGATTTGGAGAGAAGAGTTAACGGCATTGAATTTTATCATTGCATACACGAAGACTCCTAGATACTTTTTGGTGCATAATTTGTTGCCATTATCATAGTCATTCATATTCATATTTAATTTGGTGAAAGCTTAGTATACACAAGAATGGTTTTTGTGTTTCTTTATCGTTTTTATTGGTCTTTGTTGTTATTGTTTCTGTTGCCAATATTTGGAATGGGAATGACAATACATAAAGATCGTTTGATTGATATGCCTGTGTCGAATCATGGTGCCAGAGTAAGATTAATCTTGCGAAGGTATACTTATAACAAATATTTACTTATTAATCACCCCCTTATCATATAGTCTTACTCACTTGTTCACTTTATAGTAAAGGAATAACTGATTCACACTTGGTCATTCAAAAACCTGATGACTATGGTGGGCTCAAGTCACCACAGTATCTCGCATTAAATCCTCAAGGTAAAATGCCTTTATTGATAACAAATGATGACTATGTGATAATTGAAAGCGACAGCATCGCTCGTTATGTTGTCGCTAAATATAGTGAATTTAAACCAACTTTTATGCTTAATACTTTGCACGAAGAAGCATTAAGTAATCAAATCTGTCGTATTCACGACATCTACATCTCTTGTGTACAGGGATCCATGTATAAGGCAAGTGGAACAGTATTCTCAACTTTTGGCACTGATCGTAAAGCGGCGATGAAGGTACTCAAAGACTCCTATTTATTTACTTACTCACGCATTATTAACTCCCTTGCATGTATAACTATAGGAGCTGTTGAATCAATTAAATATTATAGAAAATACAATAGAAAAGTTTTATGCTAAGTATCCTTCCAGTGATACTGGTTCATACTTGTGTGGTCGAGAAATATCACTTGCTGATGCAACTTTATTCCCAACGGTTATATTTTGTGATTTTATGTTACCTAAATATGGTATCACAAATTATCTGGGTTCTCGGCTATCTAATTGGTACAAGTTTATGCAAGGGACAGAAGCAGGACAAGTTATTGAGAATGAAATACTTACACCGCTGAAAACATGGCAGAGTAATGGTCGCTTCGATCCTATCATCAAAGAGTTACAGCAATAAGCATGTGTGCGCTGTCAGCACGTATCTACACCTTGTAAACTATGTATATAGCTTAACAAATTATGTTGAACTTCTCATTGCACCAGCCGGCACTCCTCTCTCGAGTGAGTCACAAGGTGGTGAGAACAAAATCAAAATCTAGAAAATAGTTTATCATTGTTGCGGTAGCAAATAATATAACAAAAAGAAGTAGAATACTATCAGGATGCTCAATAGAAAGTTGGTGTACTGCTTGAGAAGGAAACCAAATACTGTTTCCTTGCGAAAGCTTAGTGCATCTGTGTCTACGACTAGCAATAATAGTACTAAGCGAAATGTTGGTATCTTCTTGTTTTCATCGGTGTGTATCCTTGCAGGAGGATTGGGCGTGTGGCAAATGCAGCGATATAATTGGAAAATTCAATTAATAGAAGA
>JACCDO011310740.1_pt1 | contig 10428 bp, 7 predicted proteins | sample 7446101 | NCBI WGS metagenome assembly JACCDO01 (sample SAMN15323440, study PRJNA562643) | freshwater metagenome | isolation source: river surface water | place: USA:Blue River Watershed | collected 2017-08-16
ATCGACATGATAGACATTATTGCGAACTAGTTGATTTCGGGTCTGTCTTGGACGGCGAAGCGAGTGCGTGTGAGCGAGGAAGTGCGCGTGAGCTAGCAGATGCGACTAGCGGGGCGCCAGAACAAGCTTGTAGTAGGTATGGTAGCGAATGATGATGCAAGTGGTGCCGGAACCTGTCGGTACTGGGTATAAAGTAGTCTTTAATGAGTTGATTAGAATAATAATCGGGTACAAATAAGGTTTGCATTGATACTGTATGCTACTCTCGATGAAATTTCGAGGTAGTAATTAAAATTGTTTTGTGACTTGTAAATACGTAAATGGACAAATACCCATCGCAACTAGTTATAACTGCGAGCTAATCGCGTATTTGCTACGTGGCTGACTAATCCTATCTGTTTCATCACGTTGATTCACATCTATAGTAAGGTTTGACAAGATATTACTTTAAAATTGATCCAAGGCTGAAAACGATGACAACGAACAAGAACCAGCACAAATACTACAGTCAATTGATGCTATTATTCGTTTCTCAATTCACTTGCTTTCTCCACCACGTAGATAGTATACTATTAAGATATCCCCACCGGTATGTATTTCTCATGGAGATTTTCTACACCCACGAGACAGTTTAAATAAAACTTAAAAAACTCACCAAATGATAATCTGACTTAAATGACTGCGTACAGAAGATGATCGAGAAGGACGGTACATTGATCCCGCCTCTGAGTGCAGACGGCGAGCGCATCAGCGTTGAGGAGTACAAGCAAAGCTTGAAAGCCAAAACGGACAAATTAAAATTAGAATTAGATGAAGTGGAGGAAAAACTTCGATCATATGGATATATTATAGAAAATCATAGAGGGATTCACACCGATGCTACACTCACAGCAAAACCTGTCACAAAGAAGCCTCAATCGGGACTACAGATTGGGGGTAAACTATCGTTTAGAGGGAAAATGAAAGCTGCAGAATACTTTGATGAACTGGATGAAGACAAAGATGGATATCTTACTTTTGGTGATTTTAGAGCAATGGAATGTGTATCTCAATCAAAATCATTTTTACTTTCTGATGAATATGTAAACCATGAATCATGGAAAATGTTGGTAGATGATATTGGTGTAAAAGTAAATGATAAGGGTCAAATGGATAAAGACGGATTTGTTTTATTTCGATCAGCTATTGAAGTTAATCGAAATCGTCCTCTAGAAAAAGAATTAGAATTACTTTCATTATCATTTTTGCCTTATGAATTGCGTTTATGGTCAATTCTGAAAGACCAGATTAAAGACATCATTGAACATAGAAAACGAATGATAAAACAAGCCAAATTCGCTGCTCAAGCGAAGGGAAGTGGTGGTGGAGGCTCTTTATTGCTGGAGGAGTTGCCAAAAGAAGACGATCCATTAAATCTACAAGAAATTCAATATATTTTGTGTAACTCCAATTTATTATATGGTAAAGCAGAGTTTATCAAAGCGATGGTGGATAGAGCAGCGATTGAGTGCATCACGAAAGCGCTGAATAGGAAGTTTCTAAGATCCGATTTGTCCCGTTCAGATGCAGAATCTTCTGCTTTATTAGGATCTGGGATGATTCCGGATACACCAATACAAGTAAGTGTTCAAGATATTAAATACGTGAAACCTTCACAACTACTTGCCTGGATATTTGCTGACCGCCCATTACCAGCTGCGCATACATATATACAATCATTCATTTTAATGAAAAATAAATTATTTAAAAATATGCGCATTTTAGACGAGTACTTTAAAGCAATGTACCAGATAAGTCTCCATTTTCGGTTGCGACTGGTGTATCGCACGTTCAAGGCATTGGCCAACTACCCTCAAAAGGGCAAACCGCATAGTAATGAGCTAGTGGTGAACATTGGCAAGGGGACCACGTCTGATGACGGTATGTCGCTGTACTGGACACTGGCAGCAGTCACTCAAGTAGATGATTACCTGAAGAGACTCCAAATACCGCGTGATACTGGTAGCGCACTTATCTTAGACTTCTTAGTTCGAGATGGTATTGATGATGAAAATTTAACAAAAGTTGGAGAAGCACTTCGTATATTTTTAGTATCTAATTTTGTGGATGAGTTAAAGCAATCCCTTCAATTTCGTGGAATATTTGTGTTACCCGCCTTCAATGAATCGGATGGTGCGAAAGTCTTACGTGTTTGTATCTCTTATCGCCGAATATTCTCATTTGATTGGTGGTTATCTAATTGCATGATCCCTTATACGGTAGCAGATCTAATCCCTGAATGCAGTGGTGGTCTTGTTACATCCATCACGTCATTACAAGATATGTTTACATCCGCAACCATGTCACTCGATGGAATGTTAACCTTAAAATTATTTAATAATTTTAAATTTTATCGTGATGTAGTACTACAGTTATTAGAAAGAACGTGGTTGAGCTGTTCCGCGGCTTTAACCCACGATGAATTAAATGATAAAAAATTAAAAAGTATGAGTGATAAAAATATGAAACAAGATGATGATTTGGATATTAAAGATTCACTTCAAGAACGATTTGAAAAAATGTCACGATTACGAAGCTACTATCCCAGTATCGTTGCCATTTGCAAGCAGCTGCATCATATGATACAGGGTATTGAACTATCAAAATTTCAATTTAAATTTTTATTTTTATCCCAATTATTGGAATACGTTGGTATGTGTAATAAATGGTTTAAAATGAACATTCCAATGCAAATTGGTTCCATTAACGGCTATTTGAATTTCTTGTACGAATCGTGGTTAAAGGAAACAAATAATAAATTAAAAAATATATATCAAGAAGCTAAAAAAAAATTAGAAAAAAAAGTACAAGATGAAGAAAATGCGTATGTAAAACGATTAATGCAAAAAAAGAATCAAAATGGTAGTGGTTTAAGTGAAGAAGAAAAAGCAAAAGAAGCAACGGCTGAAAAAATGAAACGGTTAGGGATTGATCCAGATGATGAAACGTTTACCGTTGAAGCCGATACTCCTCGTGATTATGCCAATCAAGTGCAGGATGAATTGGATGGTAAAACTGTCACAAATATGATATTATATGAGAAATTTTATCACGCGGTGTTGGGAATACATACTGCGCAGGTATTCTGTGGCAATACGAGACTTAATGTTGCATTTAATGGATTTGATTTTGTGGAATTATTACCCGCTCCACAGCCAATGGAAGCCGTTAAACAAGCATGTGAAGAAATAAGAAATAAAAGAAAAAAAAAAATTTCTCCAACATTATAACACCTAGTTAATATTCATGTTCTACATTGTAACCTAGTAAATAAACATGTTTATACTTGCATCAGACATGTAAATAATGAAGATCCAACTCTAACATGACCCTGTCCAAACCTCCTGGTACCGGCATCGGTATGTAGCAACCCTATCAGTTTCGCTTGAATTACAAAAAACAAAAATATAAAATAAGAAAAATCGCTGCCGGAAAGAGGCAAAATAATATCGCGAAGCACATTTAAGTGCGCTTATGGAGGCTACGTCGCCGTCGAAGAGGGTGCGGAGTCGCCCCGACAACGACAGTGATGATGACGCACCTCATAACACAAGAACGCCATTATATGAATCACCAGATAAAAAAAGTAGAAATAAAGATGTATTACAAAGTGGAATATCAGAAACAGGGACGTCAACGTTGGCCCAATTGAGGATTGATACACCCTTGAGAGGGACGAATGAACATAACTTTCATTCAATTAATTCAAGCCCAAGAACACCAGGATTAGGTAAGTCAAGTAATATTACTATTTTATTTTGAACAATTGAAATAACGATATTTTTGCCTTGTTAATAGGATATGGCATATCAGATGACATGATGTCACCATCATTGATGCATAATATTATACGTTCACCCAATGCATCACACTCTCAACCAGAATCAGTTAGTCGGATCGCTACATCTGCTGCTTGGTCACCTCTTATATCTAGTCAATTGAGCACAAGCAGTTTAACATTCGTTGGCGATACATCACCTCCACCACGAATGAGACATAAAGGAATAAATAAAAGATACGAGGACAACAGCATCATGAATAATAATAATAACATATCAAATAGTTTGTACGCAAATGGTCAATCACTATTAATGTCACCAACTAATCTTGTAGCACCAGGACCACAAGCATACTATAACTCCATCTTATCATCGTCGCCAAATGCTTCTATGTATAACAGTAAACTAAATATGTTACATGGTAGTGACGACGATATCAACGAAAGTAATGGTAGTCAGACCAGCAATAATAGCAGTCACGTAAGCTATAAACAAGCTTCAATTGCTGCGAAACAATCGAATAATCCTCCTAAAATACGACCTACTAATCAATACCCAACAATGAATGAATATAATAAAACACCACACTATGATCGCACTCCTGGAGCTAGATTATTGGAAATCGCTAAAAATAATCCGAATCAAGATAATTCCATGACGGTATTCTGTAACTGCAAGAAATCTCGTTGCTTGAAATTATATTGCGATTGTTTCCGCATAATAAAATATTGTGATGGCTGTAACTGTAATGATTGTGCCAACACCAGTGGATATGACCATGTGCGAGTGCAGGCTATGAATACAATATTAGAAAGGAACTCTGAAGCATTCAAACCAAGAGTCTCTGAAAATCCTAGTAGTAGTGGCAAAGGGCATCTTAATGGTTGCCATTGTAAAAAAAGTGCGTGCTTAAAGAAATATTGTGAATGTTTTTCTGGATCAGCTCCATGTACCGATAAATGTCGCTGTAATGATTGTAAAAATTTACCTGGTATTTACAAGGACGGTGTCATCGTGCTATCAGCCATTCCAGCATTCGTCTCCCCGAAGTTTACTCAATCAGTTTACAATGTAGATACTGCTCAACGTATTAATATTGGTACCGCATCTTCTCCTGCGGTAACTGCCGGATCACTATTAGAATTAGCCGGTATCTGTGAACAGCAAGAAGCCACAGAGAGCTTGCTGGCATTATCACCGAAGCCCAAAGGAATATCGAAGTCACCGATAGACCAGGGATATAGAAGTGAGGCAGCCGCGGAAGGCGTCAGTACAGCGTTATTTCACGGTCAAGACGAATAATATGACGAAGCATTTAAGATTTGTAAAATAGTGTAAGGGAGTTGTAAGCAGCCAGTATAGTACATGTTTTTTATCATTTAATTACTAATAAAAGTCTTTCTAATTAACCTATTTGACTTTTCCACACCCCTCGAAATAAAATTTCTTCAGATAGCAACGGGTAGAATCGGTCGATCTGAAGTTTTTCGTCAAAATGTTGAGTAAAATCCGTCAAGGAATCGGTTCTGCTATCCAAACCATCAAGTCAACCGTGGCTTCGGTACTCACCCACTCACAATTACTCACTCACACACACTAAGTCACTCATTTAGGTGACATCGATTGTAACCGGGAACTATGATGATTTTGAACAATTTGATCATTTATTTGAGGAAAAGGTAGAGGTAGTCGAGGAAAAACTTCCGGAAGTAGTAATTGAGGAAAAGGAGCCAGAAATTGTGCTATCCCCTGAAGAAGAGGAAAGGATAAGACTCGACACCGACAAGCGAGCCAAAGAGAGAGCAGCAGTGATCATCACCAAGTACAGAGAGCTCTACCTTCTTGATAGCGATGGAAAAAAGATGTGGGATAGTCAGTATGTAGACCCAAGGACTACCAATCTATTCGCTATCGAGCGGAATTTCAGATACATATATGATCATGGTGAGTTACGGTTAAGTTTTGTGACACCAACCAGCAAGAATACGAAGATAAGGTCACTCACTCATTCATTCATTCACTCACTCACTAACTCACTTACTTCCCTATCCAGAGGCATCGTATTCCGTAAAGTTATGTTAGATGAAATAAAAACTGGCGAATTAAAAGATTTGAAATTTCTCGCAGATCGTTCTGGGTTTGATGACGTCGATAACGAGCAATTAAGAATGATTATATCAGATGAGTACAGAATGGTACTTACTTTCTTACTTACTTACTCACTCACTTATTCCCTAATTTCCATTATCATTACGAAGGCAAAAGAAAGTGCCGAGGAAGAGCTTCTTGATATACAGAAAAAAACGGCTGGCGTTGGTATTTACCGCGCTGTGAAAGAATATGTTCAAAACAGTATCCCCACTGGCTATTCGGTGTACATCAACAAAGTAAACTATGAATCCTCAGAAACTGCTGATAATGTCGATGATTTCCCATATAACTACGGCGTTTTACTAACCAAAGACGACGAGTTTATTCCACCGTCACCATCGGCGAAGCCCATCGTGACGTGGAGCAAAGAGGTGCGAGGGAAGAAAGAAGTCATCATTCCTCCTTATGTTACAGATAAAATTACATATTTCTATTGTTGTGCAAGTGATAAATGTCGCCGCAAGAGATTTAACATTAAGTTACCATTAGCATGGGCCAAAGAGAGGCGTGACGAATTAGTCATTAGACACTTAAAAGAGGAGCATTGGAGTGCGTTAATACAAGTTAATGATTACAAATAATAATAATACAAGTTGATTAAGGTGGAATGTCTCCTCACACGCACTCAAGTTAATGTACAAACATGACACACACAGTTAACACACCAGACAATAGTTTATTGTTTGATTTTCTTTATTATATTTTTGATATTCACATCTGAATCTGCATGAATAACAGAAAAAGAGTCCTCAAAAGGTAATATCATCACACTTGTAGATTGATTACGATGTCCTCCAAATTGTGATGAAATATATAGTTTTGTATTTTGCACATTTTGTTCTTGTAGATTCTTTTGGAATCTTTGTATTATGCCATGTGCCATGGAAGGTTTCACTTGCTTTGATATGGCTGATATTATCAACGTATCGGTTAAATTACTTATTTTACTATTTGGATTTATATTTTGTTTTACAATAGCTAAAGAACTATCCGTATTGTACAATGTATCTTTATCAACGAATAAATTAACAATTTTAGGAATATCATTTTTATCTAAACCAGAGATAATTATATTGTCTGGCCAAACTAATACAGAGTGAGAGTTACCAATATTACCACCGCCAACGACGGGATGAAACGCTGCGACGTTGACACTGAACTCGCCCAATTGATTGAAGTTATACGTGCTATGCTTGTGTATTTGTGCCGAATATGCAGCAAGAATATGAGATCCAGTGGGGTGATTGATGGGCAACTTGGCATCGTTGCAAGCCAGGAATGCCGCTGTAGTCGCCACAGTGTGGTCGTGGATGAAGATGTCACGGTAGGTCGTGGCTGATGACATCCGACGGTGCAGAACGCACCAAGCACCCGATATTCGCAGCATTCTGGAGCTATTCATTGTTTATTTGACTCAAATAATGACTTTCGTGTCACATTCGTGAAAAAAGAAAAAGACACCGGTACTATCTGTGTTTCGTATCATACACGCAATAGTTTGTGAGTAGATAAAAAGCTAAGTTGGGAGTATTCGAAGCAGTAACTATCATGTTATCGGGCTTGTTCCCTTCTCTGTTACATACTTACGCACGATGGACGCGCTGTCTCGAGACTAGAGATAAAGGGCATTTAATTTACTGTTACTAGTTGGTTGCTAGTAAGCAATCCTTCAGTCTAGTGGTATACAGGACCAATAGCGATCGCCTTACAACAGAGTCCACTAGAGTCATTTTTTAAAATGGATAAAGATAAAGTATCCGATAAACACCCATGTGGGACCGGCGGAACTTTTTGCAATTTTTTGAAACAAGAAATAAATACATTATATTCCATTCAGTGCTTGAGTGAGCGAAGGAATGAGTGAAGCAGTGAATGAAGCAGCGAATGCTTCTGAGCCAATGGAGGTGACAGAAGTGGGTGCGGATACCGAGGTAGTGCAAGAGGAATCAATGAAAGAAGGTGCAGAGGAAGAAGATGAGGACGAGACAGTAGCAGCTAGTGGTTCATCGAAGATCCCCGAGTTCGAACCACCGGCGTCATCAGTGACTCGGATAGTCAAACATGTTTTACCAGAAAGTATGCAAGTAAGCAAAGAAGCTCGTGCAGCGTTTACTAGAGCAGCAGGAATATTTATCTTTTATTTAACACACTGTTCAAACGATTTTTGTAAAGATAGAAAACGCTCAACTATTATGACGCCGGATGTGATAGAAGCATTGAAAGAATTAGAATTTTCAGAATTTATTGAACCATTAGAAAAATATATTGCAACATTTAAACAAGAGCAGATAGCAAAAAAACAAAAAACAAATAAAGGTGTTAGTGACGAGGCAGATGCAGATGATGGCAATGAAGCTAATGACGCAGAGGAAATGGAAAATGAAGCAGCAGAAATGAATGAAGCAGCAGAAATGAATGACGCGGTTGAAGCCGATCAAGATGAATAATTCTATATTGTAAATAATTTAATATGTTTGATTATTTTTTCTTCGTTTTATAACGATTGGAATGTCTCGCAGTGGCATTAGTCATAATAATATGACTAATTCATTCATTAAATCTAACACTTCAACGAGAAATAAGATGCTGTACGATGTATTTTCTTGATTATAATTTACACTTTGTTATTAACTTCTCATTATTTATTGGTGGTACTTGAATTGGTGGATGATACGGGGACTCTACTAGCACCAGTTGTGTGCTGTATTATCCATGGATGCTTGGGAATATCTAATAATTTCATTCTTGCCGATTGATCTTTTTTTAATAATCTTGATATTAAATCACGAGCACCTGGACTTACAGATGGAGGAAATCTTAAATCAACGCTACTTATTCTACGATATGTTGCACGATATCCATCGGCTTCAAATGGTGGCGATCCTACTAAGAATTCATATAATAGGACACCTAAACTCCATATATCAGCAGTTGCATCATGCTCACGTCCTTCTACCATTTCAGGTGGTAAGTAATCTAATGTGCCACATAATGTTGTACGACGAGATGTTGGAGCATGAACCGACCACCCGAAATCAGCAATTTTAATATCACCTTTAAGTCCTACCAATAAATTTTCAGGTTTAATATCTCTATGAATGACGTGTTTGGAGTGGCAATATGCGAAAGCTACTGCTAAATCACTAATATATTTTGCCGCTGTTGCTTCAGAAAAATGTCCTTTAGATTGTAAAATCTTGTATAATTCACCCTGTTGTAAATGCAGTGAATAAGTAAATTGGTTCAGTAATAATGAGTGAAAGTATAGCTCGCATGATGTTGATATATTTAGGGCGTAGATGCGATAAGCTCTTACCATTGGTGCAAACTCCAATATAATATAAATTCGTTTCTCATCAAAGAAATATCCAAACATTCTTAACACATTCTTTTGTCTTAAGTGTGATTGAATTTCAATTTCTCGTCGTAATTGATGTTCTACACCAGCTTTACGTAATTGACTTTTCCTAACAACTTTTAATGCCACGATAAATTTGCTTTTTCTTTCTCTAGCCAAGTAAACATCACCGAACTTGCCTCTTCCTAGTGGTCTGCCTATTTCGAAGTCTTTCAATGACCATTTCTTTTGTGGAAGCGTACTTTTTACTGCATCACCACCTGCTAGCGAGGCTGTATCTGCTAACGAAATATTTGGTTTGACGTTTTCTTGGTTGCTATCCGCAGCACCCGCTTCGTGCAGCGCCAGCTTTGCAAGGCCTTCCGCGAGGTCCATTTCGGCCATCAAAGCTATATCTTTCTATTTTCTTCTAATTTTATTTATTATTTTTTTTTATTTTTTTCCAACGGTCTGATCTGTACCGGTTATAAAGACAATGAAATGCTTCGTTACTAGAGATTAACGTGAAAGAAGAAGACTATCAGCGACTCAATTACAACGAGTTTGCAATGAAAATATTGCTACAATTTTAAAATTAAATAGTAATAAATGTACTCATTCTTCTTGCCGCAATCCATGTAATGGCTAGAATAGGGTCGTAACCACTCACTTTACACTCACTTATTCACTACCTGCAACAATTTATTCTTCTAATTTATGAAGTTCCAAGCAGCAACTGTAAAAACCGGTACAAAATTCATAAAATTTGGTAAAATTACCTCTTAAACCAAAAAACAGACTAAGAAAAAGTTTGGTGAGCACGTGGTTGGAGATGGCTGGCGCACTAGCTGCCGCACTCCAGTGGACACTGCTGGCTGCGGCACTGCTGCTGCTAGTGGTCGCTCCGAGTTGTGCCCTTGAAGACGAACATTTTAATGAGCAAAATAAATTTGGTTTAGAATTAGATTTATCAACATTAAGTGATCTTTTATATGGTGATAACAACATCAACTTGCAGATTGGAAACTACAGAAAGACCAATATATGCCAGGCAACCATCAACGACCTCGCTGGTGATAGCAAGTACTCTTGTCAATTAGACTCGGTGCTATTTCATCCTGG
>JACCDO011320315.1_pt1 | contig 10425 bp, 6 predicted proteins | sample 7446101 | NCBI WGS metagenome assembly JACCDO01 (sample SAMN15323440, study PRJNA562643) | freshwater metagenome | isolation source: river surface water | place: USA:Blue River Watershed | collected 2017-08-16
ACCTTTGATTCTGGTTTTGCTATCTCATCTATTCCTCTGGGTTGTCTGGGCTTCGTAGCTCTATTAGATATTTTTAAATCGCTAAACTTATCTTCGTAACTCTTTTTACTTTGCGAAGAATCTTCACGGAAGTATTTGTATGCCGCTTTATTATGCATGACTAATACATCATTCACGAAGTAGAAACTGTCACTTTTGGTTTCATATGGATGCTCAATCATATCATTTATTAATTCTGGAGACAATGCAGGCATAGCATACATAGCATCCCAAGTATTGGTTGACCCTGGGATACAAAATCCAAATGGAAAATCAAATGATTTAACTAATTTATTTCTAAAATAATGTCTTTCAATCATACGGAAACCTTTTAGTGGTTGATTCCCTATACTAAATTGCAGTCTTGTTTGAATAGTAGGTAAACCTAGAACATCTTCACTAAAATTATACTTAATTTTACGATACATGTCCTCTCCAACAGCAGAAAAATCAACTGTCATATCAGATGGTGGGGGATAGTCTTTACCTAATGTAATAAATTAAATAAATTAGATCAAACAAATACCACATTATTAAATAGTATTATCACGTACCTACTTGAAAAATAACCTTTTTGGTCGCATAGTCAATAATGGCAAAGGAAAGAAATTCTATCCCGTATTTATTTGCACTCAATGGACAAAGAAATCCATCAGTTGGCTTGGTTAGTTGCAGCACCATCTCCGGAGTAACTTCGGTCATTTTCTATAGACGATGATTAATACACACACAGATAGCACCTGCTGCACTGTCGTATAAAAGTTATTCGAATTTGCAAGTTCCTCTGGTAGATTTCAAAAAACATGCGCGGTCCTGCCGGCCGGTCTCAATACCATCGACATAATATATTAGGTCATAGAAAGTTTATGGTTGATCGACTAATTTAATAATTGCAAAAATCGTTCGTGACGGGGTCCTTTTTATTCCATTTGGTTGATTCGATACATTTAAAAATTACGATTTACAAGTGGAAATAATCTATTGGTAATCTTTAACTAATATAGATTACCATGACATACATTTTTATGTAATATAAGCTGATTATTGGTTGATACCGTGGTCCCGCGTGCAAGCATAAGGGCCGGTCTGTGATTGAACCGTGATCCAAATTGATGACAACACATCCCGGTTGAATCGAGGAAATGTAAGTTCATTCTGTGCGGAATGTGCACATTATGCACGTCTTTTATCGATTTACGCTCATATTTCACAATATTCTATCCTTATAGGTACAAATTTGTATTACTTATCTGTTTTATTGCATCAGTGGCGGCATTTTCACCAAGAGCCACTAATAATGCACGTTCTACCATGACCATGATGGCCGAACGCAGTAAATCTATGCCATTTTTGATAAAGCCATCCAAGCTAGATGGATCCATGGCTGGTGATGAAGGCTTTGATCCTTTAGGTTTATCAAATATCAATGATTTAGGCGTTGATCTATATTGGTTACGTGAAGCGGAAATTAAACATGCACGTGTTGCTATGCTTGCTGTTACCGGAGCTGTTGCACAAGAATTAGGTGTTGTATTCCCTGGATTACCCACTGGAAAAAACCAAATTGACTTATTTTGGACTTGTCTTGAAACAAATCCAGGTCCATTATTTGCTGGCTTTATATTCTTAGGTATGGTTGAAATATTCTCTGGTTATGCCATAACTGAAGGACGTAAAAGTGGTGATCGCCAACCAGGTGATTTTGGAATTACATTTGGATCTGAGAAGGACAAAAAAACATACGCTCTCAAGGAAATTAGAAATGGTCGTTTAGCAATGTGGGCAGCTGCTGGAATTTTAATGCAAGGTGCAACGACTGGACAAGGTGCAGTTGAAAACTTATTTTCATTTTAAGTGTCGTTCCGAAACATATATTTTGTATAATACTAACAATATAATTTTTTATATAACTTACAATTCATCAGTATGAACATTTTTAGGTTTAAAATTCAACAGTTCCTCTGGAATATTGAATCTGATTAATTCGGCCATTTTGATAGCGTCATCATATAGTATAAAATACACTGGTATACGCACATTTTCCCATGGTCCACTCATATCTTTTAATGCAAAATTTTCACCTTTACTCTTATCTGCGCCAGGAATACATGCTTGATTAAACGAGGTACATTTTCCGTTGTCTACAATAATCACAGCTAAAGCACCAGCTTTTTGTAATACTTTAACTTTATGCACAAATCCAATATTACCGCGAATAACCCACGCGACGTTACCTCTAATTTTATTCTCATTTGTTAACATAATATCAGCATATAATGGATCAGCCCAAACATTATGGGAAAAAATGACATATGGTATTGATGGCGACCAATGACACTTCCACAACTTAATATAATTTGTATTGGTACCGGATGGAATATGATATCTTAAGACATCAGCAGATGTATCTAATTCAATAGAATTCACAGGATACGATGTTGTATTACTACCATGATGGTAATTTTCGCCATAAAGTCGCACAGCAACTTTAGAATAGTTGGATGTAGTAATAACATCACTTGGTGCGGATGCTTTGGACATACCAACACTATTAACCGCAAGAACCTTAAATTCATATGAAGTGCCTGGTAACAACCTTTGAATAGTATAAGATACCTCATTATTATTTGATATACCCACTAAATCATTCAATAATGTCCATTCTGTCATAGGTAAACTGTCATGTGATTCAATACATCTGGCGAAAATTCTGTAATGTAGAATTGACGATCCACCATCATCTTTCGGTGCATCAAAACGAAGTTTAACATGAAATAGTGAGACTTCGTAAATATTTATGTTTGTAGGACTTAGAGGAACATCGATTGGTAACGACACAAACACTGGTGAGTACAATGTGGGGATACTATTAAAAGTGTCATAAAACATTGTCATGACATAAAAATATTGTGTATCCGGAGATAAATGATCCAAATTTACTCGATAATGATGATACTCAAAGCCATCAGCATTTATGTGTTTAGTTTCTCTCATAACACCAGTGTTACCAACAAATATAGTACTAATACATTCTCTGTTTGATAAATGATTGAAACCTATGCTGATAGCACTGCTATTACACAAAGTAATATTATAACCATATTTAGTGCGGTCACTCGGCAATGGTAAATAGTTGCCAAGCCATTCCAAAGTTATATGATCTCTACCTAGAACTGATATTGAAGGTAAATTTGGTTGAGGAATTGTGAGACTAGTAATCATGGTATTCCATTTATTAGTATCCTGCCAATCACGTAGTTTGTTATTACTCTTTCGTTTATTAGGTATTGGTTTCTTCTGTGTGCTAATATCTTCATCAGATTTACTTGAAGCATTATAGTATTCTCCAACTTTATTTTCTGATGGATATTTTGACATAGACTTATCGGTTAATGAAACAAAGATTGAGTGTAAAAAGTTATGATAATCTGGAAATATTTTAGCGGGAATTGTAATCGATTCAATAAATTTTCCGTAATTGCTTGCATCCACAAAACATAATCGCAGTAACGTATTGTCTGATTCTACTTTAATACTTGAAACAAATGTGTTGGGAATAAAAATATATTCGCCTTTCAATAATTGGGCATCTATATATTTAGGCAATTTCCCATGTGAAGAGAACGCATCATTGTCGTATAAAGGGTAATGTAATGGGTGACCCTCTTTTGAAATTGGTTGTACTATGGCATTATATTGATTTTGTTGCATCAATCTCACTGTGACACTAATGTCATTATTGCCCCAAATAACTTGATGCATTTTGTTAGGACACTGAAATATTTTTGAAGGTATATTGCCATCAATATTTATAATAGTTGGCCATTGGTATGATACATCTATTGGGCTATCTATGATTCTGCTTGTGCCATTAAGTTTCACTAAATAATTGTTTGAAACAATATTAGGAAAATGAACTTTATCGATTCCATCACACATTAATAAATAATTTTCATCATGACAATCATTTGCACCTTCGTGTTTTTTACTAGATTCATCACAAACTATATTTTCCGTGGTAATTATATTTGTCATTGCACCTTTAAAAGGTCTACCTGGAACTATATATGTTTCAAATAATTTACTATATTCTGCTTCATCTTCGCCGATAGATTTTATTGAAGATGCAATTTTACTTTCAACAATATCCGCTAAAGGTAGATATGACTGATACACGCTATGAAGATAATTATCCTCTAAACATGTTGTGCCATCGTCAACAATAAAATTTTGACATTCAATTATTTTTTGGTTGATATTGGACATGTAGTCTCGATCTAAGAGTTTCTTCCTGATGTCATCAGCATGCACTATAATGGGTCCAATTAGGACGCAAACAAAAAGCTGGTAGACCAACATTCCCCAAGTTTTTTTCTTTTTCTGGATTTTTAAAAAGGGTGTGATTCACCATGGGAAGGGCCTTTCAGTTTTGATGAAATTACGATTGTTTCTGAGAAAGCAAGTTTTCGCGCTGTAAAGTTGGACATTAAAACATTCATTTTACATATTACATATTAAAATTTACATTATTTATGATTATATAAAAAGATCTAAGTGACTTCGTCGATAAATGTTGTTTTCTTCATCTTCTATTCGTGGATAAGCCGGAACTAGTGCATCTTGGCCATATATGTACAATGAGTTATATATTTTCCAATATATTTCTCGTACTTTACGAGCAGGATGATATAATCCTTGTACAATATACAGGAATACACGAGTTGGACCAAGTGCTACAATTAGACCTTCAATTGCTTCTACTGTTGCATTTATGACATGAGGTCGATCTGTTTCAAAAATATTAGGCCAAACATAATTCAACAAATGCAATAAAGCGGCTTCACATCCTAAACCAGTTACACCTAAAGCCATATGCTTGACAATAGTGGCAGCAGTTTGTCTATGAACAAGATCTCGGTCCATTAATGCATCTTCAACTAAAGGTGTTACAGCGTATATGTAATCTTTTCCCATTTCTCCGATATATTCAAACATGAAGCTTAATGCTTTTAAAACTCCATTTTGGATATTCAAATCAGGAATACGATATTCATTCATTAGTGCTGGTAATACTGTAAATGGTGAACATGTTTCGGCGACTACAGCAATAGCAACTGTAGTACAAACACGCATTTGTCGATCTTGTACTTTTAGATTATTCATCAAAGTATGCAATACATCTTGTGGACCTATAGCTTTTGCAATAAAGCCAAAGGTGCTAACCGCAGAACGCCGAATTGATTTCTTTGACGCTTTTAACATATCTAATAACTCAAAGCAAATGCGCATCCACTCCCTTGCTGATACATATTCTGCACCACGATCAGCAATTTTGCCGACCAACTCAATACAATTTTCTTGTACTTTTTCGTGCCTATTCTTTAATATCGGGGTAAGACTAGGCAAAAGATCTTTCACTGGAGGTGTCATCTTAGCCATGCCAATTACGGTAACAATAGCTTTTAATGCTCCCAATATGCTACCCAAAACCTCTGGGTACTCTTCTCCTAAATACTCATATAAAACTATTCCTAAATGACCCATTAATTGTTCTTCATTACATTTTTTTAATACTGGTGCTATGCGAGATATCAAATCTGCTGCTTGCATACGCACTTTTGCACTTTTATTATTTAATCGCCACTTGATGGTACCACATACTTGTGGTAAATATGGTTTCATGCGGCCTCCAAGTGCATTAACAATAGTACCAAAACCAGATAAAATAGCAGGTGTCTCATCAGTATTTTGTTCTTGAAATGCGAATAATGCGCCATCAATTAATTGTTCTTCTAATCGAGTATTTATATCTGCAGAACCTAAATTTTGAACAATAAGTTCGATCGTCTCCATAACCATTTTGCGATATGGTTCAGATTCATCCTTCAGATCATCGACAATACGATTAAGTATCTCACTGCAACCAACTTTATTGGCTAATTCGACAGTTGTTTCGACAACCTGCTTGTAATTTCTACGATCTAATGCCATACGTCTTACCCAAAAATTTCGGAAAAAATCAGGCAATAATGAATCTTTAATATATTGACTATCAATACCATCCGTAGCAACACATTGTTTAACAACTTTTAGTACAATTTTTTTCATATCTTCATCAGGGCTAACAAACAACATAATTAAAGTGGGTATAACATCTTTAGTATAATGGCTGGCTTGTGTTGAATCCATTAACGGTATAATGTAACCAATAGCTTTTAAAAACGCAACTAAATCCTTGCCTCGATGTTGCTTAATACCTTTCCATAGTGGTCTGACAACTGAGTCAAATGCTTCAATACCATATGGATATGCTGCTTCGGCAAGTGCAGATAAAGCAAGTGCAGTGATACGACGAACTTGTTGTTTCTCATCAATCAATCCATGTTCGACTATGGTAACCAGTGTTTTTAAATGTGGCAAGACTGCAGCACCCATAAGTATAGCAATTTGCTGCACGATCCATATACCAGTATGTCGAGCTTCCCAACTTTTTTTGCTTTGACATACTGCTTTTAAAAACGGTAATAGTGCAGGAATACCAAGTGCAGATGCTACAACCGCAAAAGCTCTGGCAGTTGTATTACGCACATGTTCATCAGGATTATCAATATCAGGGCGCATAACCTGTATCATGGTTGCTAAACCGGCAGCTTTAGATAAATTGGATATGATTTCACGTCCTTCAACACGTGCATAATAATCACTGTCAATTAATAACGGTTCTATTACGACTAAAATTTTATGCACGTAAGGTCGCACTAAATCTCCTAATTTATACAGAATTCGATCAACTACTTTAACCAGTAAATGCCTTTCTTGATCTTCCAAGGTTGGTGCCATCAATAACGGCAATATTTGATTAAATAAACTCTCGGCACCAAACAATTTAGCATTATCTGCTAATTGACGCAACGCACTTTTACGCTGAGGTGGATTGCCATTTTTTATCTTCAATAGTAATGTCATTATTTTTCTTTCTTGAGCTTCTTCGTGTGGTAAGTCGTCTTCATTAACTTCGTTTAATAATTTGCCAAAATATTGATAATCTTCAGGTTTTATAGATGGCATTGTTGGATCAGATAGCGTACCGGAAATTCCATATGAATCTCTTGATGGTGTTTGTTGAATCGAAAATGAAGGCGTTTCAGCACCCATAGGAGTCGGAGTAGTCAATAATTTTCGTTGTGGTGTTCTTATTGGTACGTAATTTGGGGGAGGATCTAGTATTCGAAACCCTGTAGCCGGAAATAGTGCATCTAATTCATCATCTGATAGCGGCCGATTCCTCTCGTTCACTTCAGCTTCCCATCGCATTTGTTGTTGAATCTCGGGTGTTATTGGACCAACGTACTGTGGTGTAGCTGCAACATAGTTGCCAGTCGGGGTTGCCCCAGGGGTTGCAGCTATGTTTCCAGAGCTCGTATTCATTGGTGTCTCATCCCATCTCGAACGCTTTTTACTACTAACACTAGATGGTGTCTCACTATCCCATCTGGAAGGTTGCTTTAGTGTATCAGCTGATGGTGTCATATCCCAGCGCGATACTAAAGGTTCGTTGTTATTTTCAGTAGGAATGCTATCTTGTATCATATCCCACCTAGATTTTCTTTGATCAACATTAATATCATTATTTTCACTTTCTGCAACTTTTTTCACTATGGCTCTTCTTAACTCCGATTCTTCTTTCCTTAATTCTTGTTCAATCATTATATCTTTAAAGCCTCTAGCGGGCGTTTTACCATCAAACACATCACTTCTTGAAGGAGATAACGTTCTTTGGTATCGTCTAGATTGGTAATCATTTTCCCTATCTGCTATTCTGGTATTTACTAAACCAGATCCATATTGTTCACGGTAAGAATTAATATCAACATCATTATCGTGATCTCCAGTATCTAATAAATCTTTAGATGCTGTTATAGACGTATTCCTTCCAGATGATGTCAATATTGTATCATTTCTATCATCCTCGTCATCAATAACTTCGCGGACGTATTTATCCATATTATCACCCCCGTATACATCATCGTCTAATTTCGGTTGAAAAGTCGAAGACTTGCGCTTGCGTTCCTCTTGTGCACGCTTTATTTCATCCATTTTGTGTATTGTCTCGTGCAAATGGTGAAATCCACCCTTTCGTATTTTTGAGGCCTATTCCTCATTAGGGAGAACAATTGTATACATCATAATGTATTGACATACATGACTGCGCAAACTATGCAAAATAGAATTTATATTGTTTTCTCAATTGGGTGATACTTTCGCTTTACAACAACTGTTTTTTTTTTTACAATTTCATGTATATATATATTTTTGAATAATTTATTTTAAAAATACTAATTTTTACCCAATGGTTAGCTTGCTATCTCAACTATTTGTACGATGTAAGTTAATCTCTCGACTTTTGAATTCAACCCTAACCCGGTCGTTTTTTCAACAACAAGAAAATGATAATAGATCATTTTAGGACAGTAAATAACACGCAAATGGCGGAGAGAAAGGCGGTTATTAAGAATGCGGACATGAGCGAAGACATGCAACAAGACGCAGTTGATTGCGCATCTCAAGCACTAGAAAAATTTAACATTGAAAAGGTATGTAACAAAAGAATGATTCGAGAATATTTTCATTGCCACCATGATTTGAAGAATGTACTGCCATTAAAACGCCTATAAAACGGCTGTAGATGAGATCATTTGTACACTGCGTCTGCCACCATGATTATCGTCGATGACAATTAGTCAATGTTATCGTTTCTTTAACTTATTTTATTTTACTTTTTAGGATATTGCTGCGTACATTAAGAAAGAATTCGATAAAAAGTATAACCCAACATGGCATTGTATTGTCGGACGTAATTTTGGTAGTTATGTGACACACGAAACTAAGCATTTTATATACTTTTACCTGGGACAAGTAGCTATATTATTATTTAAATCGGGTTAAGTACGATATATACCATTAGAATATTTGGTTGCTTTGGTATAAATAAAAAATATATAATTTGGTAAAATTGTAATATCTTATTAGTAGCACACATACGTTCTAATTTTTTATACTTAACCATTATTACTCATGTTGAAATTTATTATGGCAAATTATAACCTCTAGTACTTTTTTCCTAATCATACAATACTTTATTCGTCCAAATTGATTGAATTAACTTAACTTGAAAATTTAAATGTGATTTTTCTAATAGTAATGATTTATTAAAAGGATCACAATCTGCATGCCTAAAATCACGCAAATACAACGAATTTGATACAGCCGGTAGTAGACAATATATTGTCTGTTTATTCAAATCTTCTTTCATAAGTAATTTATTTGCCATATCAATATGCCCATACGCTTGACTAGCGATATCAAATAACGCTTTCTTAATACCATCATGTTGTTCAAATGTAGTATTATTGGGACCACTAAGTATATGTTTAGCTGTTATGTTGTGTTTGGTCATTAAATCTTGTGGTATATAAATCGTGGAATTACTTGTATGAAATAAATGACCTCTTAACAATGTAACGATGCCACTACTGACGCCAACATGACTTGCTGCGTAGAAACTTTTTTCGTCTTTTATGTTCATTATTTCTAGTAATAAATACAAAATTGATGAATGTCCATTTTCCCCATAGTCTTCAAGGTCATTAATACTCTCTGGTATCTCACTAATCAAATCATTTTGACGAGCATCAATAGATCTATCAAACCATTTTCTAGAAATATTGTAGTTATTAATAACACCAGCAAGTTCTTGGGCTACTGGTTGATTACTATACGATGATGTAACAATTTTTGTCTCAATCATGTTATTTTTATTATTCCTCTCTTTTATTGTGTAAATTTCTTCAATTATATCTTTCCACCATTGAAATCTAATTTTGGCTGCAATATTATTTGATTTTGTTTGATCTTTTATGGTTGCAATCTCAATATTAAATGATCTTATTGCAAAATATCCAGCTCTATACTGCTTAGGTAATAGTAATCCAATTAAATAATTATGAAAATCATATTTTTTGACTAAATCTCTGCAATATTCCGAAGTGTCACCACCGACTTTGGTGATTATTCCTCTACTTGTGATGAATCTATTTGAATTTCGAATATTAACTTTAAGATTGACACACAAAAATTGTCTCGATAGTAATGAACTATATACCCGATACGAAGCAGTTGTCATGGTTTACAATGAGCGACAAGAAATAATTGTTGAAATTAACAATTTAATGGTTTCGAAATCAAAATTATGATTGAATATAGGTTTATATTATCTTTAAGTAAGTTTGTTATTTATAACTCTTGTAGCAATTCACAGTGTCGGCTTGTATTATCTGAATCACCAGTATACCTATCAGTATATGTAAGTTCATAATATATAATGTA
>JACCDO010276457.1_pt1 | contig 10424 bp, 6 predicted proteins | sample 7446101 | NCBI WGS metagenome assembly JACCDO01 (sample SAMN15323440, study PRJNA562643) | freshwater metagenome | isolation source: river surface water | place: USA:Blue River Watershed | collected 2017-08-16
ACGACGCCGTGCCCTGCTGCACGCGCGCGCTCCAGGACGCAAACACGGGGATCTTGCCTTCCTTCGCGACGCGCGCCTGCTCGTCCGCCGTCATCGCGGGGAACAGGTCGCCGCAGCCATTCGATGCGAGGAACGCGACGAGCGACTCGGGCGTCAGCGTCTTGGGGTCGATTGCGGCGAGTTGGCACATCGCCCGCTCAAAGACCTCGTCGACGGTCCAGAACACGCCCAGCCGGTTCTGCTGCGGGTCGGCGCTGGCTGCGAACGTGACCGTCGGGTCGCCGCCGGTGCGGTCCTGCAGCGAGTCGAGCGCGAACTTCTTTTCGACGAACTCCTTCGCGGCCGCGGTCGGAATCGTGAACACGTCGAGGCCCAGCAGATCGAAGCACTGCTGACCGCTGCGCATGGATGCGCCGATCTGGCGCACGTCGATGCCGGGGTTCTTCTTCAAGCGACGGAGCACGCGCTGGCTGGAGAGCGTCGCCTTCTCGCCGGCATTGACGCCGTCACCGAGCTTGTTGTCCGACAGGAACGCGTTGATGCGGCCCATGAACACGTTGACCCAGGTTGGCTGCGACAGCAGCGCGATGAGGTAGTTCTGGCGCGCGCTGAAGCCGAGCGTGAAGTTGAGCCGGATGCCATCGTCGTGCAGGCGGCGCGCGGCGAGCAGGCCAGCGGGCGTCAGCGGCACCTTGACGATGAAGCGGTCAGGGCAGATCGCGTGGAAGCGCTTGCCGTACTGGTAGCTCGCTTCGACGTCGTTGGCGATCGCGGTGTGCAACTCGACCGAGACATCGGCGTCGAACGTGCGCACGAGCTTGAGGCCGTGCACCGCGTTGAGCACGAATGCGATCTCCTGCACGAGATGCTGCTCCGCGATGTCCTTCTGCACGCCGCGCACGAGCGCCGCCACGTCGGGCACCAGTTCGTCGTAGAGGCCCTTCTGGACTTCCTTGTTGAGCAGCGTGTTGTTGGTCGTCAGCGCTTGGAACTCGCGCGTCCACAACGCGCGCGCTGCATCGACGTCACCGGTGTCGAGCCAAAGCGCAGTGCCCGTGCGCGCGGCCGCGGCCCACAGCGGCGAGGTCGGGAACGAGTCGCGGCGCTGCTGCGGTTGCGACACCGCGTTCTTGCAGAAGGCTGCGAGCTCCGTGGCGAGGCGAGAATCGTGCTTGGGTGCGGCGGTGGGCTTCATGTTCGCGCGGCCGTTTGAAGCGACCGCGCGGCCGCCGTCAACCGAGCTGAGCGTGGTATTCCTGCAGCGGCGTCACGGTGAGCGGACGCTTAGCGATCCACTCCAGTCCTTGGATCGTCGCGGCCGCTGCGGACAGCGTGGTGATGCAGGGGATCTTGTGCGCCACCGCCGAACTGCGAATGCGCCGATCGTCGCCGCGGCCTTGCTTGCCCGACGGCGTGTTGATGATCAGGCGCACTTCGCGGTTCAGCACGAGGTCGAGCACGTGCGGTCGGCCTTCGTGGATCTTCTGCACGCGCTCCACAGGGATGCCCGAGTTGGCAAGCGCACGAGCCGTTCCGCCGGTCGCGACGATCTGGAAGCCCAGTGCGTGCAGGCGGCTGACCAGCGGCAGCAGCATGCGCTTGTCCTCGTCGCGCACGGACACGAAGACCTTGCCCGACTTCGGCATCGCGTTGCCCGCGCCGAGCATCGCCTTCGCGAACGCGGCGCCGAAGCTGACGTCGATGCCCATCACTTCGCCCGTCGACTTCATCTCCGGGCCGAGCACGGTGTCGACGCCGTGGAACTTGTTGAACGGGAAGACCGGCGCCTTCACCGAGAAGTACGGCGGGCTCAGCCGTTCGACTGCGCCCACCTGCGCGATCGTCTCGCCGAGCATCACGCGCGCAGCCATCTTCGCGAGCGGTTGGCCGACGGCCTTGCTCACGAACGGCGCGGTGCGCGACGCGCGCGGATTGGCTTCGAGGATCATGAGGCGCGAGCCCTTGACGGCCCACTGCACGTTCATGAGGCCGACGACGCCGAGGCGCAGAGCGAGTTTGCGCGTCTTGTCCGCGATCTCCGCGATCAGCCCTTCGGACAACGTGTAGGGCGGCAGCGAGCACGACGAGTCGCCGGAGTGGATGCCGGCTTCTTCGATGTGCTCCATGATGCCGCCGATCACGACGCTCTTTCCGTCGGCGAGCGCGTCGACGTCAACCTCGATCGCGTTGTCGAGGAACTTGTCGACGAGCAGCGGGCGCTCTTCCGAGAACGAGCGGTGCCGCTCCATGTAGTCCTCGAGCGCGCGGCGGTCGTCCACGATCGCCATCGCGCGGCCGCCGAGCACGAAGCTCGGGCGCACGAGCACCGGGTAGCCGATGCGCTGCGCGACCGCGATCGCTTGGTCTGCGTCTCGCGCCATGCCGCTCGGCGGTTGCTCGATGCCAAGTTCGTCGACGACCTTGGAGAACAGTTCGCGGTCTTCCGCGATCTCGATCGAGTCGACGCTCGTGCCGACGATTGGCGCGCCGTGGTCAGCGAGCCCGCGCGCGAGGTTGAGCGGCGTCTGGCCACCGAACTGCACGATCACGCCGTGCGGGTTCAAGCGATCGACGACGTTCATCACGTCTTCGTGCGTGAGCGGCTCGAAGAACAGCATGTCCGAGGTGTCGAAGTCCGTCGACACGGTCTCGGGGTTGCTGTTGACCATCACGGTCTCGTAGCCCTTGTCGCGCAGCGTCATCGCCGCGTGCACGCAGCAGTAGTCAAACTCGATGCCCTGGCCGATGCGGTTGGGGCCGCCGCCGAGCACGATGACGCGCTTCTTGCCCGAGCCTTCGCCGGCCTCGTCCTCGATGCCGTCGTAGGTCGAGTAGAGATACGGCGTGTGGCTCTCGAACTCGGCCGCGCACGTGTCGACGCGCTTGTAGACGGGGACGACGCCGAGCTTCTTGCGATGCGCGCGCACCTGCCACTCGTTGGCTCGCGGCGTGCAGCCTGCGCCGATCTGGCGGTCAGAGAAGCCGAGCTTCTTGGCGTGCAGCATCTGCTCCTTGTTGAAGGCGCTGACGCCGCTCTTGCCGATCGCGACGATCGTGCGTTCGTGCTCGACCAACTCCATGAGCTGATCCAAGAACCACGGGTCGATCTTGCTGTGCTCGTGGATCTCCTCGACCGACATCCCGGCGAGCATCGCGGCGCGAACCCAATCGATGCGGTCATCGCGCGGCGTCTTCAGGTGGGGGAGGATCGTCGCGAGCTCGAGATCCTCAGGCTTGCAGTGCGGTTGGCACGGCACGTTGCCGTAGCCCCAGCGGCCGGTTTCGAGGCCACGGAGCGCCTTCTGCATCGACTCCTTGAACGTGCGGCCGATCGCCATCACTTCGCCGACCGACTTCATCTGCGTGGTCAGCGTGGAGTCCGCGGTCGGGAACTTCTCGAACGCCCAGCGCGGGAACTTCACGACGCAGTAGTCGATCGTCGGCTCGAAGCTCGCGGGCGTGACCTTCGTGATGTCGTTGCGCAGTTCGTCGAGCGTGTAGCCCACGGCGCGCTTTGCAGCGATCTTCGCGATCGGGAAGCCAGTGGCTTTGCTCGCGAGCGCGGAGCTGCGGCTCACGCGCGGGTTCATCTCGATCACGATCATGCGCCCGTCCTTCGGGTTGATCGCGAACTGCACGTTGCTGCCGCCGGTATCGACGCCGATCTCACGGATCACCGCGATCGCCGCGTCGCGCATCAGTTGGTATTCGCGGTCCGTCAGCGTTTGTGCGGGCGCCACGGTGATCGAGTCGCCCGTGTGCACGCCCATCGGATCGAAGTTCTCGATCGAGCAGATGATGACGACGTTGTCCTTCGTGTCGCGCATCACCTCGAGCTCGTATTCCTTCCAACCCGCGATCGACTCCTCGACGAGGATCTCGCTGTTGAGCGAGAGCTCGAGGCCGCGCGACGCGATCTCCTCGAACTCTTGGAGGTTGTAGGCGATGCCGCCACCCGAGCCGCCGAGCGTGAAGCCGGGGCGAATGACCGCGGGCAGGCCAATCTCGTCGAGCGCCTTGCGCGCCTCGTCCATGTTGTAGGCGAGGCGGCTCTTCGCGCATTCGAGCCCGATCTTCTCCATCGCAGCGCGGAACTCCTGGCGTCCCTCTGCCTTCTGGATCGCGTGTGGCTTCGCGCCGATCAACTCGATGCCGAGCTTCTCGAACACGCCCATGTCGTGCAGCTGCATCGCGCAGTTGAGGGCGGTCTGGCCGCCGAGCGTCGGCAGCACTGCGTCGGGTCGCTCCTTCTCGAGGATCTTGGCGACGGTCTCCGGCGTGATGGGCTCGATGTAGGTCCGATCCGCAGTCTCGGGATCGGTCATGATCGTCGCCGGGTTGCTGTTGATCAGGATGACCTTGTAGCCATCGCTGCGCAGCGACTTGCAGGCCTGCACGCCCGAGTAGTCGAACTCACAGGCTTGCCCAATGATGATGGGTCCAGAGCCGATGATCAGGATCGATTTCAGGTCGTTGCGGCGTGGCATCGGGGGCGGGACTACACCGGAACGAAACAGCGTGCGCGAGCACAAAAACGCGTGGTGGCCCGCGCCTTGCGGAGGGCTCCAGCAGGGTTATGCGATCGACGTCTCGGGAGCGCTGCAGATCTAGTCTTCGCAACACTTTGCGGCGGATAGGTCGCGCGCTCAGCCCGCCGCCAGCAGTGCCTTGAGTTGCTCCATCCGGAGTCGTTCGACGCGGCTCTGGCCGATGCCGGTCGGCAGCACGAAATGGACCGAGCCTTGCTCGGCTTTCTTGTCGCGCGCGAGGAACGGCATCAACTGCTCCACGGGCGGCAGTGCGCTTCGTTGGTGACCATGTCGCAACAGGACCTTGCGGCACCGCTCGGCGTCTTCGGGACGGATCGCGGACAGGCTCTCGGACACGTCGAGAGCGAAGTGGAGGCCGCGCGCGACGCAGAGCCCGTGCGGGATCTGGCCATCCGCGAGCGCCTCGATCGCGTGCCCGAGCGTGTGGCCGAGGTTGAGCAAGCGACGCGGGCCGTCTTCGCGCAGATCGGACTCGACCACCGCGCACTTCGCCGCGAGCGAGCGATGGATCACGCGCTCGAGCACGCTGGGTTCGCGCGCGATCACCGCAGCGTGTTCGCGTTCGAGGATTGCAAACAAGCTCGCGTCGAGGCCGATGCCCATCTTGATCGCCTCGGCGATGCCACTGCTCATTTCGATGTCGGGCAGGCCATCGAGCATCGTCGGGTCGACGTAGACGCGCGATGGGGGATGCACCGCGCCAACGAGGTTCTTGCCCTCAGGCAGGTTGACCGCGGTCTTGCCGCCGATGGCGCTGTCGACCATCGCCATCATCGTCGTCGGCGCTTGCCAGCACTCGATGCCGCGCAGGTAGAGCGCTGCGCACAGCCCGCCGACGTCGCCGATGGTGCCGCCGCCGATCGCGAGCAAGAGCCCTTTGCGATCGATGCCCGCCGTCGCCATTGCGCGCAGGATCAGTTCGGCTTGGCCCAGGCTCTTCAGCGATTCGCCGGCTTGCGCATGCAAGACGGTCCAGTCCTTCGGCAGCAGGCTTGGCCGCAACTCCGCGACCGAAGCGTCGACCAGCGCGAAGACGGAGCGGCCCTTCGTGTCCAACGCGAGTTGCTGCAGCGCTCCATTGCCGACGACGACGCGCGTCGGCTCTTCGTGCGGCGGTCTGCAGTGCAGTTCGATCACGGCTGCGTCGCGACGCTGTCGGTCGCCTCGCGGTTGCGTCGATTGCGACGTCGCGCGATCAGCGCGGCCTCTTGCTCCTCAGAGCGCCGCTTCTCGCGCCGCACGCCGATCCAGATCATCAGGATCAGCAACACCGTTCCGCCAAACGCCCATACGGTTATCTCGCGCATTCCGCGCCCAGTGTCGAACACGAAGGGATCGAGCGCTGCTGCAACGAACAGCGGCGTCCACATCTGCTTGCCGCGGCGCGTCTCGTAGCTGTAGCGGCGGAAGTAGAACGCGCGCACTTCGAGTGACGAGCCGAGTTGCGCCTTTTGCCCCTGCGGGAGCCACACGGGGATCGTCTTGCCGCCGACGTCGCGGACTTGGATCCACGCTTCCGTCCACTCTTGGATTCCCGCTGGGTTGGGCTCTGCAGCAATCGTGCGCAGTGCCGCGAGTGTGCCGAGAATGCGCATCGGCGTGCCGCGCGCGACCTCGTCCTTCTTGAACGACTCCCAGATCTCCTGCGCGTTCAGCGCGGGCACTGCGCGCCACTGCTCCTTTGTCGTCGCCGCGGCATCGCGCGCATACGCGCCGAGGTGCCACAGCGCCTTCGATTGGTCCTCATCGATCGAGCGCCACGACTCGTCGGAGCTTTGCACGTCGCCGGCAGACTTGTCGACGTCGTGAACGTCGGCCAACGCGGTCGGATCGAGTGCGGTGACCGGCGCCCAATCGGCGTAGTCCCGTCGCAGTTGCGCGCCGACAAGCATCGGTGCTTTGGTCATCTCGATCGGATACGCGACGTCGCGCAGCTTGAGCGCATAGCCCTCGGCTCGCGCGTAGCCGCCGACTTCGACGCCTGCCTGCGGAGGCTTTGAGAATGCGAACAGAACGAGCGATCCATCGTCGAGCCTGAGCGTCGCTTCGAAGATGCCGTAGCCCGGCGACGGATGGCCTGGCTTTGGCCCTTCGAGTTGCTCGATCTTGCCGCGGTAGTAGATCCAGCGTCCGCGCCACTCGCGCATGTTGGTCTGCAGCGCCGTGATCGGAACCATGTCCTTCGGCAGCCCAAGCGCGCGCGCAGCCTCTGGGCTCACGTTGAGGCTTTGCGCCAGCAAGTGGCTCAACGGCTCAGGCTCCAAGAACAGGCGCTGTTCGCGCGTGTCGTCCTTCGCTTTGTCGAGGATGCGCGAGTCGAGTTGGGGCACCGAAACGAGCGGCGCCTCTTGCTGCGACAGCGAGTCGTCGCGGATCTCCACCGTCGGGCTCCAGAACACGACGAGGTAGAGCGCGATCGCGCAGAACGCCGAAGCGGCGACCATGCGGATCACCGCGCCGCGTGGCATGAAGGGCACGTCGGCGGGTTTGTTTGGCTGCGTTGGCATCTTCACGCTGTGCGGTGCGGGGTGGCGCCGAGTTGGGGAGCGGTTGCGCCCACTGCAACGGACCGCAGCCGACGCAGGTTCGCCTTCAGAGGCTCAGGCGCCCTCGGGCTTGTCGAACAATCCGCCGAGGTGGAAGTTGGCGATGTCCGAGCGGTCCACGATCGTCGCGGCGTTGACGCCGAGCACGATGGCGATCACTTCGGCGACTTCGTCGCTCGTGGCGCCTTCCTTCTTGGCCTTCTTGAGGTGGCCTTCAAGGCAACCCTTGCAGCCGCTGACGAGCGCGGCCGCGATCGCGACGAACTCCTTCGTCTTGATGTCGAGCTTCGACTTGCCGTAAGTGGCCTTATAGAAGTTCATGTAGAGCTGCTTCAGTTCCGGCGTCAGCAGCGCGTAGCTGCGCATCGAAGAACTGGGCAGGCGGCCGTCGCCGAGAACGCCCTCGGCAGGCGGCTTGTTGGGGGTATCGCTCATGGATGTTGCTGGCGGCGCGCGGTGGCGCTGCGGTGCAGGCGGATCAGGGGCGAGGATTATTGCAGAGAGAGCTGCAAGCGCACCAGTGCGTCTCGATCCGTCGCGGTTTCCATCCTGCGCCACGCTTCGTCAAACCGCATCCACTGCAGTTCGCCGACCATCGGGCCGGGCGACAGTTCTTGCAGCGGCTCGCCGGCGATTCCGGCTTGCCACGCGAACGGCCACTCGACGAGGCCCATGTCGCCGAACAGCTCTTTCTGCGGCGCGGACAACTCCATCAGATGCACCGGACGTCGCAATCCGGTCTCAGCGCGCACTTCGCGCAGCACGGCGTCTTCGGTCTTCTCGCCAGGGGCGATCGTGCCGATCACGGGGCCGAGCGGCCATTCGGCGCGAGGCCGTTGGCGCAACAGCAAGAATTGCGGGCCCTGTTCCAGGATCTGGAACACGAACACGCGGACGCGGTGTTCGAGGGTGTACATCGGTCGGACTCCGGGTTACTAGCAAGGCTCATCGGCAGGGATGCCGACGGGCGCAGGTCCGAAGTCAGATTTTTTGCGATCCGCGCCGTTCGGGAAGGGCCCCCCGGGTGCGCCGCGCCGCGACCGATCGCGCTTACTTGCCGCCGTCTGGCTTCGACTTGTCCTCGCCATCGGCCTTTCCGCCGAGCGAGTCCTTCAAGTCGCCGAGGCCCGTCTTCTTGGCAGCCGCCTGCGAAAACATTTCGCCGACCATCGCGAAGCTGAATGGCAGCGTCTGGTCCTGGAACCCAGCGCCCCACGAGTGTCCGCCGCCTTCGATCAGGCGCCACGTGTGCTCGATGCCCTTCTCGTCGAACGCCTTGTGCAGCGCCTCATTGCCGACCGCGAAGCCGTAGCGATCGTCGGTGCCTGCGTCGAAGTAGACGCGCAGGCCCTTCATCCCTTTTGGCGTCAGCGTCCGCGCAATGCACAGCGGATTGGCCTTCTCCCATGGCTCCTTCTCGATCGGATCGCCAAACACATCGGCGAGGCCAAACTGCTTCGCCGCGCCCTTCATGCGGTCGGGCAGGTTGTTGGGATCCTCGGGCAGGATCGCCGCGCTGTGCACGCCGACTGCGCCAAACAACTCCGGCTCGTGGAACGCGATGCGCAGCGCGGCCATGCCGCCCATGCTGACGCCGAGGATCGCGCGGTTCTCGCGAACGTCGCTGACGCGATAGGTCGTGTTGATGTGCGCCAGCAGGTCCTTCGTGACGAGGTCCTCGTACTTCTTGTCTTTGCGGTTCACATACATCGAGGTCCGACCACCGTTGGGGCAGACGAAGATGCACGGCGGCAACTTGCCATCCTTGATCGCCGCATCGAGCACCGGCGCGCCGCCGCGGCCGTGGAATCGCATGTGGTCCTCGAACATCCCGTGCAACCACACGACGAGGGGATACTTCGCGTCCTTGTTCTTCTCGTCGTCGTAGTCCTTGGGCAGGTAGATCCCGTACTGCACGTCCTCGCCGATCGCGTCGCTCGCGAACGACTTCTCTGCGAAGGTCATCGTCTCCAGCTTGATGCTGCTCGGGTCGACGTTGCGACGACGGCCGCCTTGGGCTGTGGCGTGCGCCGTGAGCGTGGCTGCGATGGCGAGAAGGACGAGCGGAGTCTGGATGCGCATGCGGTCCTCGAAGGGGCTGGGACCGTAGCCGCTCGCCGCCGCAATCGGGAGTGCCGCGGCGGTTCGCCCGCGCGTCGGGACTTTCTCGTCGCATTCGCGTAACCTCCCGCGCCCCCGACGACGCGCTTCCCCCGCAGCCGTCCCATGCTTCACGATCCTGCCGCCGAACGATTGGCTCCGCTGCTGAGCCAACTGGAGAACTTCGAACGGTCGCGCCCCGACAAGCGACTGTGGGATCTCGCCAACGCGAAAGCACTGCTCGCGCCGATTGGCGCGGTGCCGCAGCACGGCAAGGCCGTGCAGGTCGGCGGCAGCAAGGGGAAGGGCACCGTATGCGCGTTCCTTGGCGCACTTGGCCAAGCGGCCGGCTTGCGCACCGGCGCCTACCTGTCGCCGCATGTGGTGACGATTCTGGAGCGCATCCTGCTCGACGGCAGGCCCATCTCGGTCGACGCGATGGAGACGCAGTTGCGCCTCGTGCTCGCGCGCGCAGGGCAACTCGGCATCCAAGCCACGTTCTTCGAAGCGATCACCGTCGCCGCGGTGCAGGCCTTCGTCGCTGCGCGCACACAGCTTGCGATCTACGAGGTCGGGCTCGGCGGCCGCTTCGATGCGACAACGGCGATCCCGGTCGACGCGTCGATCCTCACCGGAGTCGAGTTGGAGCACACGGCGGTGCTCGGTTCGACCGTTGCGGCAATCGCGTCGGAGAAGTCATGGATCATGCGTCCCGCAGGCGTCGCGTTCACTGCGGCGCGCGGCGATGCGCTCGCGGTCGCTGAGAACCACGCCAAGAGCTGCGGCGCGAAGCTCTTCGTGCTCGGCACGGACATCCACTTGGTGGACGCGAGCTGGGAAGGCGCGGACTACCGCGCGCGGCTCGTCCTGCAGGATGGCAGCGAGCGACCCGTGTTCTTGCCAGACGCGCGCGGCTTCGAGCCGCAGGCGCTCGCGTTGGCTGCCGCGGCGTTTCTGCATCTGCATCCCAACGCGCCGTTGCAGCTCGATCCCGCGCCGCGGCCGTGGCAGTTGCCGTGTCGCTTCGACATCGCGCGCTGCATCGACGGGATGCCATTTGTGTTCGACGGCGCGCACACGGAGCAGTCGATGCACGCGGTCGCGGCCGAGTTCCGTCGCCGATGGCCCGATCGCAAGGCGGTTGTGCTGTTTGCCTCGGCCGTGGACAAGCGTTGGCGCCAGGGCTTGAGCGCCGTTCTGCCGATCGCCGATAGCTTCGTCCTGACGG
>JACCDO010795033.1_pt1 | contig 10424 bp, 10 predicted proteins | sample 7446101 | NCBI WGS metagenome assembly JACCDO01 (sample SAMN15323440, study PRJNA562643) | freshwater metagenome | isolation source: river surface water | place: USA:Blue River Watershed | collected 2017-08-16
ACGAACACCACAACCATTAAGGGAAGAAATAATTTCGTTTCTGCGTTCTTGGCTCGCAGAAGGAATCGCCAATAACACATCTGTGATGCCGAGTTTATGAATCAGATCTTGCAAGCGATCATTTGAGTACACAGATACTCCATTAATCGCATTTCCCCACAAGTGCGGATCCTCATCAACAAAACCCTTCACTAGCATCTCTTGTTGGTTTGTTAAGCCTGCTGCTAATTGACGTCCAGCAGATCCAGCGCCATAAATTAGCGCAATTGGTTGGGTACGACTTAAAGGTTTTTGCGCTCTACAGACACTTCCCAACCAATAGCGGGCTAAGTATCGGCTAGCCCCAATCAGAATGAAAAATAATATAGGTTGAGTAACTCCAATTGACCGGGGAACTCCATCCACGCTCAGGAGCATAAATACACAAAAAAATAAAATGAAATAAATAAAGAAAACGCGAATTATAGATAAAAAGGCAGCAGAGCCAATATATCTAAAAACTGCTCTATATAAACCAAATACAACAAAGAGAGGCAGCGACAATCCAAAGGCAGCGATAAAAACAATCCACTGCTTATCCTGAAAATGACCCCATTGATCCAAGCGAAGACCAAATGCAAGCCAAATACTAAATCCACATATCAGAATATCGCAGAATAAGACCAAACCCCGCTTCGCAGAGCGAGGCAGGCTTAATAATGATTGTTTAGCTATATTAATCAACACAAATTGATTATAAATTACATAGCAAAATGAGGGGCTTAACTTCTAAACTAAATAAACTAGCCCATTAGATGAAGAAACACCAAAAAAACCAATTCTTAGCCAAATCTTTAGGTTAGCAATCACAATTAAAAGTTTATACAGTAAAGATAGTGATAGATATGAATCCTAATGAGAAACCCCAGTTCGCCTCACTACTTTTAAAAAAGTTAAGAACAATATCTTGATGTCAAACCAAAAGGATTGTCTCTGCAAATACTCCACTTCATATTGAACCTTGATTGGAATTGACAACTCATCACGACCATTGACTTGCGCCCATCCGGTCAGTCCTGGCACCAACTGATCCACACCTTTTTGGGTACGTAAAGCAATTAAATCATTTTGATTGAATAATGCAGGTCTTGGCCCGACAAAACTCATATCGCCGACCAAGATACTCCAAAGTTGCGGCAATTCATCTAGACTAGATTTACGTAAGAATGAACCAAGGGGTGTTAAGTATTTTCTAGAATCAGCCAGCAAATGAGTCGCTACTATAGGCGCATCAACTCGCATGGTTCGAAACTTTGGCATACTAAAAATGGAATTGCTTCTTCCGATTCGGTCCGACCAATACAGTACTCCCCCGCTAGATGTAATGAAAACGCTAATAGCTACAATTAAGATTACTGGCATCAAAATTAAAATCAGTGAAGCCGCTAAAGTTAAGTCAAAAAATCTTTTCATTAGTTTAAGCATTCATTTTTTGACATCCTCATTGAATATGCCGTCTCACTCAAGCCATTTTCAAGGCTATATTTAGGCTTCCAATTTAATACTTCTTTAGTTTTTTTAACATCCAATTGCAATGAACCACAAAGCCTTTGTGCAATTCCAGGTCTACCAATAATTCTTGACGCCAACTGAATCAACACAGGACCAACAGGCATTAAGCGTGAGGGCAATCCTAGCGCAGCTGACATCTTCCGAAGTAGCATATCAGTTGAAACATCATCATCAGACACCAAAAAAGTTTGGTTAGCCGCTTTTGGATGGGTTATGCATAAACTGATTAAATCAACCAAGTTTTTAATGTACACCAAACTTCGGCGGTTATTAACAATTCCACCCAAAGGTAAAGGGATGGGTCTCTGCAACCATGTCATCATAGATAAAAAGTTAGCCTTGACGCCCGGCCCATAAACCAAAGGGGGGCGGATAATTACTATCTCTATACCGGTCTCTTTAGAAATTTTTTTTAACCCAAGCTCTGCCTCATACTTAGAAATACCATATGGATCAACAGGTGCAGGATTTTGATCAGCCGTGAAGGGCGAATCTAAACCAGTCCTTTCTCCATTGACCTTAATCGAGCTAATATAGATAAATCGGCGGACACCCATCTGGGATGCCAACCCAGCGAGGCGCAAAGTTCCCTGAACATTAGTGCGTCGAAACTCAGCCAAAGGGTCGCCAGCGCAATCATTCATTACATGAGCACGTGCAGCACAATGAATAACAGTATCAACACCACTAAGAGCCTCTTTCCAGCCAAGTGAGTCAGCTAAATCAACTCTTGCGATTTCAATATCTTCTGATAAGCAAGAGATAGTATCTTGACGCATGCAGGCGCGAATCGGAACTACACCCAAAAGCGTAGAACACAGCTCCTTACCTACAAATCCGTTAGCACCAGTAATCAGCACCATAAAGGTTTTCTTTATTTAAAATGTGCTTTAAATTTAATTTTTTCAAGTTAACCGCATCCAATATAAATCGCATTAAATGCTCTAACATCATCAAAATTAGGGCATAAAAATGCATCAAATATTCACGATTATATTTCTAACTTATTTTAGATTCATAAGACTTATCACATCATCAGCAAATCTTTGAATAGATAAATAATAATCTTGATCAGGCGTCAACCCTTCGCCGGCCAATTCAGAAAAATTAATACTTTCTAGGTCTGCTAAGCAACTAAAAACCTTAACACGCCTACTTAGCCCAAGGGGAAGATTTTTTGCAAAATCATTTGTTGTAATTAGATGAGCCCCGGCCCTCAGGGCCTCAAAAGTTCGGGCAGTAAGGCCTTTTTGACCCTCATGTTGAATGTCCAAAACATATTTAGATGTAGCCATGGAATTGTAAATTTCCGATTTTGGGATTGACTTACTTGTTACGGTTTTAAAAATGGAAAGATAAGATGGCGATACTAGTGATTTAATTAAAAAAAGTAATCTACTATGATAATAGTTATGAGAAATAAAATTCAATTTATTAATTTTTGAAAATTTTAATACTTGATTGATGATTTTTGGTCGATTTGAATGCAATGTTCCACAAAAATAAATATCTGATTTTTTAATTTGGATATCACATTTATTAACATTACCAAATTCTGCAAAAAGGGGAATATATCTAAGGCCAAACGTCTCGCAGTCAAGGGGATCAAAGCTAGATTTTGCCGTCAATAAATCAATATACTTTAGAAAATTAGGTTTATTCTTAGCACTATCCCACATGTATATTCCAACATTTATATTTGCTTTTATAAGTTTTTCAACAAAATCTCGATCACACACCTCTACATCAACAAGTAATACGTCTGAAATATTTTTATCAATAATTTGATTATATAAAGCTTTTAAATGTCTTTTTTTTGCGCCTTTAAAAGTATTGTAAAAACCGATGCGATACTTAATCTTTGCAATTATTCTATTTGAGTGTCGCTCATCCAGGTGTACCGAAAAAACCCCTCTCCTATTTAATTCAATGGAAATTGCGTCCAAGTATGAAAAAAAACTTGGTCCAACTAACGCGACTCTTCTCCCCAAAAAATGCTCCATAAAAAAATCTTCTTGAGTTCATGCATTAGTATAGAAGTATTTTTTTTCAGTAAAAATACTTGATATATACGCTGCGAATATTATAAATATAATCATTATAAATGATACTAAAAATGAAATTAACAGACTTTCTCCCATCCACCCCTGAAAAATTGACAGTCCAAAAAGAAGTATTGGGTAATGCAAAACATATAAAGAATATGAAAACTTAGACGACTTTGAAAAATATTCCCTGAATGGCCAATTATTGTTTTTTAATCCAATAAAAAATATAATTGCCGCATAAAATAATCCGAATAGTATTTTTCCACCCTCTCGTATTAAATTATTTGGATTACCAACATCAAGAAATCTAGGTACATTAATCGCAAGAAAAATTAAATAGATGAAAAGAATAACAGCAAGTATTTTCATAATATTTTTAGAAAATAAATACTCTCGATCTCTCAAGAAAAAAACAAAGGCTCCTATGCACCAAATTACTGCATATACAAATTTAAAATTTTCTTTGTTAATAAAGTCAAATATATAAATAGAGAAAACTAATGCTAAGAAGCATGAAGCCTTGACCCAACGGCTCATTGAGAATAATCCTAAGTATAGAAACAGCGCCAATACATACATCCTTGCCTCTATATATAATGACCATAAAGGGCCATTGGCATTTAGTAGACCTCCGTTCATAACCAGGGAATGTGAAATATCAAATAACGAGATTTTAAAATACTCTCGAATCACAAATAAATCGCCTGGCACACCATATGGAAATCCTGCGCTACCAGGCAGGGAGAAATAATTAATAACAATATAAATTAAAATAATTATAAAAATAGAAAGTATTAACGGGGGATAAATTCTTAGAATACGGCTTTTTAAATACTTTCTCACATCAAATATAGAGTTCTTGCGCACATTATTTTTGCAAGATAAAGATATTAAATACCCGCTTAGAAGAAAAAAAATGATAACTGCATGCATCCCAATAAATGCCATGGCCAAACTTAGTGTGTGCTGTACACCAAAAAATCTTTCCAAATACGCAGTGTAGGTGTGATCAACCAAAACCAAAATAGCAGATATACCGCGCAATATTTCAAGTCTTATGTATAAATTTTTTTCAGTAGTCCTCATTTAATCCATTTAGTTAGATTTCATGGCACCTTGAAATGCAATATTTATTATGTGTCGATTGAAGTCATGTGGTTGCGAGCGGGCACTCCAACCGCAGTATGTTTTGGAGGCACACTACGCAGCACAACAGCATTAGCGCCAACAATAGAATTTGCGCCAATGGTTATCCCCCCTAAAACCTTAGCGCCAACGCATAGGACGACACCATCCTCTATAACTGGTCGTTTTGACATTGTGTAGCTAAAGTCTATATCTGCCGCGCCCAATGTTACTTGATGATATATAGTGACCCGTGACCCAATACTATTCGCGCCAAGCACGGTGCCATATGTATGCATTATTACAAGCCCGGGCCCTATTGGCAACCTAGGGGGGACCTCTATCCCAAATAGCAAAACGTTAGCAAGCGCTGGAATTTTAGATAAGCGCCTCCAACCGATCCCATATAAGTATTGCGCACTTCGTATTAATACTACAGGTGCAAACCGCGCAGAAAAATGATGCATTAGTTGACGCTTATTTGATTTCAAGCCAATTAATGCATTTAACTGATCCCAATCGGCATCGAGTAAATCTGATAACGAACTCATTAACTAGTTAAACCCCGCTCTTTTAACTCTGCTTCGGCCTGGGCAGACATGTCCCTATGAACCGGCTGAGTTATAGCCCAAGCGCAAAAATTTTTCAGGCCCTCATCAATAGTAACCTTTGGTTTAAAACCAAGATACTTTTCTATCATACTTAAATCAGCGTAACAATGCCGAATATCTCCGAGGCGATACTGACCAGTAATGTTCACAGGTACATGCAATCCTGAAACACTCAGAAGGGTTCTAGCCAAATGAGAAACGGTAGTTGGAATGCCTGCCCCAACATTAAGTATCAGGCCATTAGGCAATGGAGTCTGTAAAGCAGAACTAAGGGCCATTACTACATCGCTTACATGCACAAAATCTCTTGATTCGAGTCCATCCTCATATATCGGAATAGGTAATCCCTGTCGGGCTCGGTTGAAGAAAATTGAAATGATCCCAGTGTACGGGTTACGTAGTGATTGACCTTCGCCATATACATTCTGAAAACGAAAGATGGTTGCTCTAAGACCCAAAGCGACACTCGCAGAGTTCAGTAGCAGCTCCTGCGATGCCTTTGTGGCAGCATATACTGAGCCGGGTGCAAGTGGTAGGCTTTCGGGGGTTGGAGCCACTACTAAAGATCGCCCCAAAGAATCTAGTGGCTCCCAGCACCCAGCCTCAAGGCTCTCTCTTGACCTAGGTATTGCAGTTACCAATGGACCCGGCAAATTCAAAAGCGTATAAGCACCCTCACCATATACGCTTCGACTTGAGGCTAGAATAAATTGTTTTGGCCTACGGGTGCACTTTGCGATAGCCTCGAGGAGCGCAGCCGTACCATCGCAATTTACTCGCGTATAGTGTCGCATCTGATACATCGACTGACCCGTTCCAGTTTCTGCCGCAAAATGAAAAACGGCATCTGCACCATCTATCAGCTCATGTCGATCTCCTATATCGCATATATCCATACGAATAATCTTGGCATCATTTGGGGTGCTTAAGTGAGGAAGATCCCCATGTATCTGCACACTTAAATTATCGATTAGCACAACCTCATGATCTGCCTCTAAAAGCTTTTTGGCTAACTCACTTCCAATAAAGCCCAGTCCCCCAGTAATAATTACTTTCATTTGATTATCCTCCATACTATTTAAGGGATGCATAAACATCCATGTGCTTAGACGCCGAAATATCCCAAGAGAATTCAGAGGACCGCGCAAACCCAATCTGAATTATTTCATCCCTAATAACCCTCTCTTGCAAACTTAAAATTGCTTGCGCTACTTGCTCTGAAGAATTTGCATTCACCAAAAATCCTGCGTTACCTACAATCTCAGGAATACAAGAAGCTGCGGCGCCAATCACAGGGCAACCTACACTCATTGCCTCAATTAGGGGTAGGCCAAAACCTTCATATTTGGAGGTATACAGCAAACAATGGGCATTACTATAAAGTCGAAATAATACGGCTTGAGTAACCAAGCCAACACTTATTATCGAATTAGATATACCTAATTGCCTAAGTAGCTCCAACTCCTGCTCGTTGAAATCAGAGCCAGTACAAACTAGCTTTACTCCATCTCTCCAGACGCCTGAATCGATAAATCCCCGCAATGCTAACTCAAAATTTTTATAACCATTGCGACCACCTACATATAAGAGGTAGTCAACCCCATCAAGCTGTGGGGGCAAAATCTGATTTTTAAAATCTGGAGCTACAAATCCATGATGAATAGTATAAATCGGGCAACGGTTTATTAGAGCTGGGTATATCTCAAGCAAATCTTTTTTAGTATTTTCTGAAATACAAATAATGGCATCAGCATCAAAGTAAGATTTCTTTCGCTCCAGAATATTAAGTTTTGCTTTAATTCCACCCCCTAACATTCCAAGCTCATAGGTCAAATCATGTACTGTAGTCACGGTCCTAGCTGACGAACAAAAAGTCGTCCTAAAATGAGATGAGTGAAAAATATCGGATTTGGAAAAAACTGGGATAGCACGAGACTTTGCGCTAGTCAAAACCTCGAATACTATAAAGCGAGCATCTAACCGAACCCGATCTACAATATTTTTCCAGTAAACACTGGCGCCGCCATATTTTTGCAAAGAATATATAAGGCTATCAAACTCAATTAAGATCATCCAATCTACCTATTTTAATAATGTGATATTAGCTAAAATTTAATTCTCACATACTAAATGCGCTGCAATTTTGCCAAATTTATAACTAGGGGGATGGATTCAATAAAGAAATTTAATCTTTCCATCTACTTAGGAAATTTTTAAAACAATATCTCCAAAATAACTATTTTTATAATTCTTAATAACTCTAATCTTTGTGGATCGCTTAGATTTAAATGGTGCGCTAACTAATTCAGCGAATTTAAACCACCCTTTTTTTGAGAAATATCTCTTTCTAAAATGCCTGCGGATGCACGGCCATCAAATGAATTGACAATATCTAAAATATTGACTTTAGGATCCCAGTTCTCAAATATTATGTATGCATTCATAGTTTTTGGGAATGATTCAGCTATACCCTTAAGCACCGTAAGTTCATAACCCTCTACATCAATTTTAATGACGCCTTTTTTCAAATTTCTTTTTACAAGATTGCAAAACAATAGCTCAAGTTCATCCGCCGCCTTCTTAACCTGTATTTCAATATTAAAATAGTTACTTTTCTTGAGGGATGTAAAGCCATCTTTTTGAGCTAGGATATTTTCGCTATACGCGTTGTTCACGTCCTGTATAAATGCACCCCCCCCAGTTATGCCTAGGAACAGTTAAAACTGAAGACTTATTCTCATCCCCCAACCCATATGGATAAATTTTTGACTTTAAATTAGATAGTGCCATTGTCGAATTTACTTCCAAAATATGGCAACACAAAGGATTAGGCTCAAACATGTGCACCTCTTTAAAGTACTCGCCGCACTGACAGGATACCAAACCAATATTTGCACCAATATCAATTAAAAAATCTGAGAATCCATGCCCAGAAAGGTATCCGAGTAAGGCAATAAGTTCTGGTTCATGAACACCCTTCACCTGGGGGTAGACAGAGATAATATCGCCGGCCCGCAAGAATAGGTTCTGTGTTTTTTTGTTATGCCCCTAAATAAAAAAGAAAAAATTGAGTATTTCAAATAATCATACCCAGTTTCTTTAAAATCAAAATTTTCTAAATGCACATCGACCTTAATTTATCAATTTATTCGATCAAATTTTTAACTGAAAAAACATAAGTAAATAGCCATTAAGCATCATTAATTTTCACTTTATTACCAATATCAACGAGGATCGCTCTTTTTATGCAGCCAATAAAATATGCGGTCCGCGACCAAAATCATTGCCAGCGGAATAATGTATGCCGGCTGCTCCAATCTTCCGGTCACGGGAAATAAAAATGCGAAATAGCAGAGAGCTATAAAAATAGCGGTTCTTGTTGACATAAATTTACATAAATTTGGCAACAAGAGCAATACAGAATAAAGAAATGTAAAAGCAACTCCGCCAAACCAAGGCCCAAAATCAAGCACAAATGGGCGTAGAGCTGTACCTAAATTAAATCTGCCAACATATATATAATCATCAATTTGCTCATATCTGGAAATTTGCAAGACCTGTAAAAATGGACCAAATATATTAGTAATACTGTCATTACTATAATTATTCATAATAATTAGAGCGAGATTTTCATAATTTACTATGAAATAACCAAAGAACCATGCAACAAAAGATGAATCAATAATCATCATACCATAGTCAGATATGCTGAAATCATCCCCTTGGCGCCATTCGCCGTAGATATAAAAAATTAACCAAACAATAAGTATTAGAAAAATATATCTTATATTAATTACAAATTTGTTGTTTTTATAATAATTTTTTAAAATTAACCCAAAAATAAAATATATCAGAAACTCTAATATAAGCCCTCGAGAAACTACTAACGCTGCATATAATATGCCAAAAAATATTATAATAAAATGCTTTCCAGAAAAATACCCGCCGCCAACCGCGCATCCAATAGTGATTAGCACACCAGCACGAATAACAATTTCAGTAGCAACATGAAGATATTTTAATCCCCAATTTAACCTCTCACCAGACGGGTCTTCAGACAATGCAGGAAGCGAAAATATAACCGCTTGAATACCGAATAGAAAAATAAATATGAAGAATAATTTATCAAAAATGTGAACCAGATTTATTTCGGCTGAACTTAATCGACCAGGAGATCTCATAGGAAAAATTTTTATTACAAAAATACATAGCAAAAAACAAATTGGAAAATATATATAAATTGCAAAAAAAACATTTTCGGTCCAGGCAACTTGTAGCCGCGAAAAATCAAACAGGCTCAATGCACCAAGAAATAACCACCAAATAGTAGATGCAAATACTAAGAAAATCCTTAAATCAATATTTTTTTTTCTGCTGTTTTTATATATTGTAAATTTTTGGATCATATATTTTTAAATATTAAATTTAATAATTTTCACTAACGATATTTTTCAAATAGAAAACTCTAAAGATAATCTGGGCAAAAGCTACTAACTGGATTGCAAGCAGGGGTATTGCCATTAACTTAACCTCCAAAAACGCTAATTGAGCGCCATACAAGAAGGCCAGTAAAATCAAAGCAAATGAATTAGCCCGCATTGCGAAGCCATATCCAGCCATCAGCGGTGCGATCGCCGAGCAAAAAATTGCCGATACGCTAGTTACGCAAACAGTTAGCATCAATAAAGGTGTTACTTCAATTGATTTACCAGTAACTATCTGAAGCAATGGAATCCCTGCATACCCCACTGCAGCCAATGTGCCCGTCAGGAGGGTTATTTGATAAAGCATTATGAGGCATAAATTCTTCGTCTCAACATTATCAGCAGTCAATCGTATACTTATAAGTCTTTTCTTGAGACTTGCAATCCTAGGGACCAATAGCAGCCCTGCAGCTGTTTGAACCAATGAGATAAAAAATGAAAAAGCGGCGACAAAAGCTAAGCCGAGTGTTTTTTCTAAGAGGACACGCTCAAGCAAAGGCTGCAGACTTAAGAGTTGAATATGTATAAATTGAGGCATTGATCCCTTCAAAGATCTTTTAACTCTAAGCCATACACCTTTTATTAGATGATAAGGACTAATTACC
>JACCDO011498601.1_pt1 | contig 10423 bp, 8 predicted proteins | sample 7446101 | NCBI WGS metagenome assembly JACCDO01 (sample SAMN15323440, study PRJNA562643) | freshwater metagenome | isolation source: river surface water | place: USA:Blue River Watershed | collected 2017-08-16
ATAGACTTTACGGAGAAAGTAAACTCGGCCCCACTGAAATCATAGCATATCTTAAGGGTTTGTGGAACTTGTTTTGCGACCTGGAATATGCATAGCGCTCAGGGAAACCAATGGACTCCAGGCTTGTGAAAAAATTGTTGGGTTGGCTAGACTCGCAGAGATTAAGGAATACAAGGTTGACTATAAGAAACGTGAAGCTCTGGGTGCTTATGCATAATGCTCTTGATGTACCCGTCACCATCCGAGTCGCTGACCAGAGCATTTTGCTTCTTTGCCCAGCACGCGTTACACCCGTGGCTTTGGTTACATTGAAATGAATGCGGAAGCCGTTCAAACCACTTCTCAAAACTGCCGGAGATCACATTACTTGCTGAAAAATGGCTCGTCGTCGCCGGTTATCGTTGTCATCACAACAATCCACCGTGCTGCAAACTCGGCTTGTTCTTTGAAATTCTTGCCCTTTTTGCGCTTCGGGTTCATATCCCTATCACCCATAGCGCCTTCAGGCAAGTTTTCAAGCAGAGTCATGTCGCGGCGCGAGATTTTTTGCGTTTAGCCAAGCCCACAGAGCTGAGGCAAAGCAGCTATCTTCGACCGTCCAGCCGTTCCTTTTGTGAAAGAGTAAAATTTTTTAGAGTAAAAGTTAAGAACAATGATATAATGTTGCCAAGCAAGCTTTAATTATAAAATCTTTTTAACATTACAAAGTAGCGTTCGTACTTAGCATGCTCTGCAGAAAACAAATCCTCAGAGTCAAATGCTGCTGTCATCTGCACCTCTTCGATTTCATTAATATATATACCCTTCGCTCATCCTTTGACCCGAATCGGATGTCAGATATGTGAAGAATACTTGGGAACCCTTCAAGAGAACCCAAGCTCTTTGCACTTCTTCAAACCAATGGATCTCAACTCTATGCAATATATATGCTCGCTTACTTTTCTCTATTTTTTTCCTGTCTGTGTCTCTGGGATAGGCAAGATGGCTGGCAATGGCAATGCCGAAACGTTCAAATATTTCACTGAAGCAAATTTTCTTCTGCAGGCAGATAAGCGTCGTTTCTGTGCTGTCTCTGGCTCTTCACTTACATGCTTAATCATGACACGAGCATATGGGATCAACGCTTTTGCTGTGAATCCAGTTTCAATGGCTAATGGGTTCCAAATGGAGATCATTTCATTTTCCGTTAGAGGGGTCATCCTAGATGAAGAAAAGCTCAAAGTTCTGTTCAGATTCGTTGCGTTGATAGATTGCGTTTGTTGGCACATCGCTGCAAATATCGCGGTTGCTGCCATTCGATGCGGTTCGTGATAGATAGAATCATATTCTTGTAAATTGCGTTCGGCGTAATAGGCCGACAAATGTCGTAAACTTTCTCCAGCATTCATACTTTGTAGGTAACGGGTCAAGAAATGGTATCCAGTGGGAACAAAGATATCATAATTCAATGCTCCTAGAATCTGTTTCTCCATGGCTAAGATGTCTTCTTTCTTGAAGCTGTCATCCGTGCTGCGCACACAATCTAGCAGAAAAGGCGGGAAAACCTCCTCATTCTCCTCGTATTTACATGCAATAAACATGGATGCCAAGCCTACTAATTGCAGTTTTGTACGCAAAGTTTGTGTACACATAAGGTATCTGTCCAATATATTGATTGTCAGCCATAGAGTTAAAGGTTGTAGTTGTAAACGGTGGTGAACATCTACCAACCAATCAACTAGCAACATCCGCCGGTTTATATCATGTTGTTGATCCATGTAAGGTCTTGCCATAAAAAGGCGCTCTTGTTCATAGAAATGCTCGTACATATCATCAATGCGATCTAAGCATTTTGCAGGATCAGTGCCTTTTGTGCGAATTGGGAGAATTCGATGCGCTCGAGGATTAGGCATGTGGAACGGCACTGTCGCAGTGCTTACATTCGGAATAATATGCTGTAATGCCCCTTGAGAACCTGCAGCTTTAGCCACTGGTTCTAATTTCTTCGAATCATTTTCATACTTTTGAGATGCAGGAACAAGTTTGGAGTTGGTCAATTGCTTATCAGCGAGCTGGGCAACAGGTGCAGGAGGAGGCATGTGCACCGCAGCCTCCGTACGATTGTGGATTGCTGCAGTCACTTCAGCACTTGGGTCGTGTTTTTCCAAACTGTTGGGTGGATGAGGACGATCTTTGATGCTGCTGGAACTCTCCGACTTTGAAACCTCTTTTAATGGAGCGCTCTTACCACCGCTTAGACGGCGAGTAGCGGGAGGTGGGATATTCTCTTTTTCATCATCATTATGAGTACTTGAATCTCGCGCTGCAAGAGAAGGCTTAATGCTGTTATCAGGAAGATTTCCCAAAGCTGTGGATAAACGAGTGCGCTTGCGGCCTTTATCGTCAAGATCGGAGGATTCAGCTGCAATAGCATTAACTGATCGACGACCCTTCTTAGAAGCTACATCAGAGCTTCCGCTATCTTGTGAGGTAGCAATTGCATCAGTGGTAGCCTGAATATTTCTCTGTGAATTACAAGATACCATGAAATTTAAAAAGAGTGTGATAAAGATGGGAAAAAAGTGTGAAAGTTAAAATGGCGTTCTAAATGACACCTTTGATCAAAAACTAGAGTTTAAATCGATATGATAACTCCAATTCATTGAAATCTATTGCAGGTAGAGTGAAATAAATATCTAATAGAATATCGCATCGTTCAAATTTGTATTAAACCTGAAAATGCAAGAAAATACACATACCTTGCTACGCCTCAATTCTTTATCATTATCAATGTTTCCATCCATTATTCCCTTAACATTGGTTATGTCGCCCAACACACCAGTCCCCTTGTTTCGAGTAAGTCTGTTTTTAGGCTCCATGGTAGCGTCTAGACCCAACGCTCTGCTTGCCAGAATTTTAGAGCCTTTAATGTGTGCCACAAAACTTTCTGACCTATAATTAGATCTGAATGGGCGCGTTTCCCCGTTCCCCAGGGGTTTTACGCTCCACTGCTTCACTGTGCTCTCTAGCCGACCACTCAAGACAGGTAAAAATTCATTCATGGGATCTTTGGGACGGTCCTCCCCATTTTTCCAGTTCCCATCATCAAGATCCAAAGTTCGAGAAATTTCTCGACGACCTCAGTTAGATCTGAAGGTGACATTATCTAAAGATGAGTAGCGAAATAGAGCAGACGGAGCGTTTTCTGGCCGATTGTGCTTGGCCAGGGTTGAAGAATGTGTTGAAGCAACACTTAGAAGGTTTGAGAGTAAATAACGTAGAAGCACATGCCCCTGCAACAAGTGAGTCCAGCTCTGCACGCTCTTCCGAACAAATCGAATTCGCTGGGAAGACGGGTGGAGCAGCAGCTATTCGAGAATCTGCGTCTTCATCTTCTAAGTACATCAACCTTGAGGACATTTCTTGGGACCAAGGGACTAACTCTTTCGACAGTCCAACGGTAACTGTTTATGTTGGATTACCAGGTGTAGGACAAGCAAAAGACCGCGTACAGTGCAAGTTTGGCAGTTGTAGTATCGACCTTATAGTCACTGATCTAGATGGCAAGAACTACCGCTACGTCCAAAGCAACTTGGAAAAAGACATCATCCCGGACTCATCAAAAGTCATCGTCAAAAATAATAAGATTATTCTTAAGCTCGCCAAGGTAAAGGGACAATATTCTTATGAAAGCTGGCAAAATTTAGTTGCTAAGAAAAAACGCGACCCTGAAGTTGATAAGAAGAAGAAAGACGACCCCACCAGCGGTATTATGGACATGATGAAGAATTTATACGAAGAGGGTGACGATAATATGAAGAAAGTAATCGGCGAGGCGATGCTTAAATCACAACGTGGGGAAAAGTCGGAGCCTCCGGAGCCTATGAATTTCGATATGGATGAGCCTTCGAAAAGAAAATTTTAGAGTAACGTAGCGTGACCAGTTTTCTTGCAGAGCAGTGACCAATCTTGTAATGCTTGTATGACAAAGAACCAGCAACGTTTTACGATTGGCCAAAACCTCAGTACAGGAAGTTGATCGATACCTCTTTTTTATCTACGTTACAATATGTATATTTAATAACAAAACCTTTTTCATTTGATAAACATACTTTTATTATGCTGTCCATAGATGCGCAATCCTGCAGCGTCCCGCATTCAGAAGCCGTGGCACATTGTTTGCATTCTTCAAGCCCTAGTGTGGTGGATTTTGAGTGACAGGCATGCGTTTGGGGCAACATCCAAGAGATGTGCTATTAAAGTGGCCCCACTCGTTCCAGCCTTCTGGCGCAGGACAACATTCCCCACGCATGCCACTGGCAGCGCAAGCACTGTTACGAGCGCACTCACGCGGTGCGACGTAAGTCACAGCACGAGGAACTCCTTGATAACCAGCAATGGGAGATGCGCGGCTTAAGGTCCACATCAAGCTATTTGTCTTGGAGTTGCCAGGACCAAAATCCTTCTGCGCTTGAATGTTTAAAAGAGCGATATCTCGCTGTATTACCGCCCGGTCCAAGAACAGTAGGGTCTTCCATTCATCTTGCACAGGACCTTCTAAAGCAGGGGTAAGCGTATCTGCAAATGTCTCAACATCATCTTTATGAGCACTTGAATCTTTGCTGCTATGAGCGGTATCACAGCAAGCAAGCATCACGCCATCTTGGGTCGGACAGCAAGCTCCACTAACTTTAAGCTCGCGACAACGAGAGTTCGCTGCACAGAAATGTTGCTTATCGCCTCTGCTAGTATAAGCATCTGTCTGCTGTTGTACATCCTTTCCTTGTGTATATAGATTTCGCGAGGTAATTAGAGGAATGGAACTTGCGTTTGGATTTTGCTCCGCAGCCGACAAGCGTGTGGCCAAAAGCGGCCATTCCACTTTTACAAATGCAGGTTGCAATATCATAGCCGTAGCCGGCGTTATCGGCATCATTTGAATCCCATGAACGAACTCTATGTTGCTCCCAAACCATGTGGTCGCAGTCACATCGAAGGCACCCACATTTCCTACCATGAGAGAAGAGGCGAAGTACGAATCGTAAACATTTGCATCTAGCATTTGCCAATAGTGTCGAATCGCTTGAATTTCCATCTCTAATAAGAGACGTCCAAAATTTGACAATGCTGTGTCATTTGTTGCTTCTCCGTATAGGTAGCACGAGTAGTATGCATTCGCTGCTTCAGAGCTTGATTCTTGCCCTTTGCCGTTTCCTTGAGGAAATAGACCGCTCGCCCAGGAATGACCCTCAAAAAAATCTTTATGTCGCGAAGGCGGAAACTGTGTATACAGCATGGACGAATTGGAAGCTGCATCGGTCATATTTGCTGGCGCATCCTCTCTGCCGTCAACGATGCTGTCTGGTAGGGAACACACGTCCCGGACCAAAGAATCTAAAGCACTCCGATATTTGTGATAAAAGGTAGTATCTAGACGAGCTATGGTAGCTGCAGCATGAACAAAATAGCCGAAATGGAAGTGATGGTCATTGTACCAGCCTGCACCAAAATCAGCTGTCTGATCCGCAATGCCCGTCCGCGTGACCAGACCGCCGTAAGTCTCATCATACAGCAGTGTGTCCGGATTTGCACCAATAAGCCAGGGTTCTAGCTTTGTTTTCAGTTCCTGTAAAGCCTTCTCTTGTGAATCTTGGTCTCCTAAAGACTTTGCAATCAAAGCCAAGCGCGACACACGGCCAGCTTCTTTGCCAAATGCGTAAGGATCGGCGGCGGGTGATATAGGTATCTGAACGTCCGCTTTCAATTGCCTGCGTAAAGACTGCATTATTTCGTTATCAACATCATCAGGAAGATCAAAATCCCAATGCAAATGCTCGATGTGGTAAACAAGGTGCCATTCAAAGCCTACCACAGGGGTCAGCTTTCCCTTGATGCTGTACACCATCGTCAATGCTTGCTGCGCCGAGACAGATGCTGACGAAGTCAGAATATGCTCCATCTCTACATTCTTCTCTTTCTTGCCAAGCTTCGCCTTATCGTTTGCATGATTCATCAGCTCAATATGGTGTGGGAGCATGTACATCAGTAGGGGTCCACTCCCGCCGGTGGTAAAGCGAATGTGCACTTCAGACTCATTTCTGTTGTACACGTATGAAAGACTCGCCCCAATCGGATATTGGCGTACGTGTTGCATGTATATGTTAAATGCTGCATCATCAGCACTGTTTATACTAGGTGGCGGAAGCAGGGCGAGTCGAACCACGCCTGTAAACAAAGTTGTTGCCCGCAAAATGTCGGGGTTCCCCACAGACGGTCGCAAATCAATTGCAGCGGAAGCCCAGCAGAGCCAACGCTGCCCATTGCCCAGACTCAACAAATATTGCTCTCCAACAGCCTTATCTACAGACTCGACTTCGGTAATATACTCAACCCGCTCGTATTTTGCAATCTTCATGAGTGTGCTGCTGATCTCCGGCGTAACATTTTCAAATGTAATTGTCACATACGCGCTGCCTTTCACTAAATGTGCTACATATGATCCACCACCAACCACTTGAAACTCCATGGTCACTGATAGTGCATCATATTTGGAAATACTCCGGCTCAAATACTTCTCCGCTACGGAAATATTTACATCGATGTCAAAAGGGTCTGTGACGGCTAGATCGGATACTACTCTACGAGTCGGCCCATAGCTCACAAGCACCCCTTCTGGGGTGCATTTGACTCCATAAGGATGAAGCGCAACAGGTGCGCTGCCATCTCCTAATGCGAGATTTGTCCAGAAAGCTCCCGTGGGATAAGGTCGCTGCACGACACCCCAAAGTGAAGAACGTGGCATTGGATGTACTATCCATGTGAAAGGAGATGTCCCTACTAGCAGCGATTGCGCTTGTCCAGACACGTCAGGTATCGCGTATTTGCGCGGTATGTAAGAATAGACACAGCTGAGCATGAATACTACAAGAAGGAAGAGTCTAACATTGTGCTGTTTACGAGGGAGATCCCATTCGGGCTCTTCGCCTTCATAGTCCATATCTGTTTCACTACTCAGAAAGCCATTCCTGAACATTTTTCTTTTATCTGGACTTAAGGCTGGTGTCGAATTCGCTTTCAAATCTGCATTTGTATTCGCCTCGACATCATTCGGGATAGGAGAATATGAGCTTTTGCCGAAGCCCATCATACTTAACCCTGCACTCATGCTGAATTTGTTTGTCAAGGATGAGCGTACTGCCCTGGATCCACCAAAAAATCTTTCTGCTTCTTCTGAAAACTTGTAACATTTGAATGGATCAAACAAGTAGAAGTTCTCTTGAGAGCTCAGCTCATGGTTGTTTCCATTGTAAAGCATAGTGCAACGAATGAGTGACTATCCTATTCATGCTTCGGCTCCTCGATCTTTAGTACCAGGGGTTCCCTTGGTGAGGATATCGATGGGCGACCTCGTCCAGCGCGTGGCAGTGGGTATACATATGGAAATGGAACAATTGCGACACTCTATAAAGCGTGTAGACCCAGAACTACGCACTGTGACAATGCGTAACTTTACTTCTCGCACGCTTAAAAAACTAACTCAGTTATATGCCATAATTCGGTGGATTGAACAGCCTGGCCCTCTCGCACATCTAGAGAGTTTAGCAATGTTGCATACCCAGGTTAGTTTAATGGATGCGCAGTTATCTGAGATCCAAGATCGTTTATTTTGGAGCCATTCCTTCATGTTTGGTATGCGAAGTCGTCGCCTTCAAGTGGGGACTGCTGTAGATGTCCTCGCCTCTGGCACATACCCTAACCTTCCTGTGGCCATTTGGACATGCGGTAAAGAGCTGCAGGCTGGTTCAGACTTCTCCAAATATAGTTCTGCAGATAAGGCTGCGCTAATCGACGAACTTAATATCTTCTTGAGAGCCAAGCTTGCTCTCGATGATCCGATACCTGAAGGGATAACATATGCGAGTATTCAACAAGGATGTACGTTTACGACGACTTTTACCAAGTTTATGCACTTCCGAATATTATTGGCCATATCGTAGAAGTCTGTATCTTGTAATTTCGCTATGCATGCATGCCTCAAGTGTCTAACCTGTTTCTTGCTCCTTCATGCATTCTTTAACACATTTCGCCCTAACTGTTCGGCACTTTATGGCAGTTCTCTTATTGCGGCAAGCTGATCTTTGGGAGGTGACTCTATCCTTAAATCATCTCTCGCAACGTGCAGGCTGGGTGGTTCTTTCTGTGAAACTTCTAGTTGGACATCATGCTGACGAAAGCTTTACGGGGGGGTTTAACCATGAAGGTCTAGAAAAGGATCTTTTGTATCTATTGCGAGCGCACTCCGCAGTTGCGCGCGATAGCGCTGCAGAAGCTATGGCAGAAGAAGCTGCAGCTGCTGCGACGACTGCAGGGACCATTGTGAAGGCTGAGGAGGTCAAGGTGGAAGTCGGAAATGCACCTCGTGCTAAGGAGCCACCTACAAAGCTAAAAGCTAAGCGCAGGATCTTCACTTTGCAGCATGTTGCTGCCGTATGCCAGCATATTGCACTATCTGCCGCCATGCGGCTGTTCTATGTACAAGGAGTGGACCTGTCCCGAGGGCTGTGGCGAGGTATTTTAGAGTCTGAATTTCTTGACGACATGGATGCTTCACGTTCCACTGTGCGCTTCTGGCGTTGTGCGTTTACGGATCGCTATCAATTTCAAGCGCGCATTGTGCAGCCAAGAACAGCAAAGGATGGCTTAGCAGTGCAGCCCAACGCAGGCTTGGGTCGTCCACTATTAGCACAGCTGCATTGTCTGGTTTTAAGTACAGTAGAGAGCGTCCCAGATAGCTTGCATGAAGTGCCTTTTTTTGATTCTGTGCCAGAATTATTGATCCAGCAATACATTGTGGGAGGTGGAGTAACATTTCGGCGATATTTCGATGCCGTTTTATACTCTTTATCCCAATGTAAGCTGGTATTATTGCGCGCACGGCTGTTGTTGGATGCAGCAGTGAATGGCGCCATCGCATCGGGCTTGCTGCAGTTGAACCATGATGCGATAGGGATCACTCTTGCTATGAGCGATGCCTCTGTACGCTTTTGCATTGATGCTCAGACAGGCAATTATGTTACCCAAATCCTAAGCGGGAGTAGCCCAGCACTAGCTGCTGGTGTTGCTCGTTTCCTCGCAGAAATAAATAACTTAGAAACGCAACGTGCTGTGCGCGATTTATTGGGTGAAAGAGGCGTGGAAGCTTTCATTCGCGATATTGGGGCCAATGCTAGTGTGGTGCAGGGCAGAGTCTTGACTCTAGCGACTGCTAATGCTCTGCTGCAGTACATGGCCTTGGCTTCTATCGAGAAAGCATTATTGCATGGAAAAGACTGTCCAGGAATTGTCGATGCGGGTTCACTTCTGCCGACAAGCTTGCTATCGAAAGCGGAGGTGCCGACTACCGACAGCGCGATGACTGTACTGCATGTGCGCGGCTTTTCTAGTCTTGCCCTACTACAGAAACGCCGCCCAAAGCTGAAGCTACATGTTGCTCCAGTTCCAGTACCTTTGGCATCAGATGCACTTGCAGCAACATCGGTGTCTGCCATCGATATCGGCCTCCCGACCAATGCAGAGGCGCTCTACAAGAGTGGCCATGCTGACATGGGCCTGTTTATTGTGCTTCGGTCGGACTCACGCCTTTCTATATACGCGCATGTGATTCTTGTAGAGCTCAAGGCTCAGGAACCAGCAGGGCCAGTGCGCACAGATGGCGGGATAGCCTTGTCGCGTAAAAAGAGCAAACCGAACAAGCCACTCACTGCTGGGCAGCTCGCGGCATTGCGGTCGAAAGAAGCAGAGGAAGAAGCCGCGCATCAAGCAGCGCAACTAGCTGAACAACATAGCAATGTATCGCGTGCAGGTTCAGCCGATGTACGCTTAGTATTTCAGCTATTGCAGTGGGAGCAAGTGCCTGGGTGGGCCGTGGCCATCGGTACAGCCGCTACTGCCCGTGCTGCAGCCGTCGCTCAACTACTTGCTACTATGCATTCGAAAGATACACAATGGGTAAGACGGCCTATCCCACCTGCTTCATTAGCAATTCCAGCAGACAAGTTGCATTGTAGTGCTGGCGGAGCCGCCGTCGTAGTTTCAGTTGACGACGTACGCGCGTGCTATACCCTTCGTTACACTTTTCAATCTAAAGCAGAAGAACCGATGCTAATCGCTTACATAGGTTATATACCTACTAAACCAGAAGGATCTTTAGAAGCACCTTTGGTGATTCCGTTACTGCTTGGGGTGGAGGCTGGCTCGACGGTCTGTTCCGGAGTACCGGCAGCTAAGGCGACAGGCGGCGGTGGGTCGAGCTTCAATGCTTTGGCCCATGAAATGCTGCATAGGGCAATCAATATGCACGCAGCAGGGCCAATGGCAGCAGCTCAGAGCTTACCGCTGCTACTGGCTACCACTCTGCCGCAGCTACACCTATTATGGGCATGTC
>JACCDO012110673.1_pt1 | contig 10423 bp, 9 predicted proteins | sample 7446101 | NCBI WGS metagenome assembly JACCDO01 (sample SAMN15323440, study PRJNA562643) | freshwater metagenome | isolation source: river surface water | place: USA:Blue River Watershed | collected 2017-08-16
CAATTTCCTTGTGTAAATATAATTTATCACAGTTATCGTGACATCTTGAGTTTTCAAAGGAAAAAAGAATTGAAGGAATTGTAAAAACTTGTCCTTGACTCAAGATTAGATCAATTGGAACATGTTCATGAGGAGTAGTAACAATATGTGTGTTTGGAACAATTGCTTTTAACCTGTTGTTAATTTTTTCGTGTTCTTGATTATACCAGGATTGGTTTTTCAACCATTGGATTCTCTTAAAATCAGGATATGATTCAATTAATCTAGATTGATTTTCAATAAAATCATCAATACTAATCATGTTGGATATGTTTTGATATATATCTATAATTAGACCAAAGCAATTTTAAGTGCGCAATAAAATTAATTATTCAATTTTTTTATCACAATACCCCAATTATCGCATTCAAATATAATACGTGAGATCACAACGTTATTTGCATATTTGGATTTTGATAAAATATTTTCAAATTCAAATTCTTTGAACAAATGATAAAACCTTACATACTGATGAGCCCATGGTATTAAATAGTCTGAGTCCGACTCAGATTCTGAATTTAGTTTAGTGAATTTTTCAGTAGGAGTAGAGGTAGCCCATGCGGTAATTATTACAGATCCTCCTACTTTTAATACTCTAATAATTTCTTCTAGCATTTGGATACGTCTAGATTCTGAACTAAGATGATGAATTACAGCAATTGAAATAACATAATCAAAACTTTCATCAGAGAAGGGAATTAAAGTAACATCAGAACAAATTGTTTTAACATGTGGATATCTATTAGAAACTATTTTAAGTAGTTCTTCAGAATTATCAAGACAATATACCTGCATAGGGTCAAATAATTTGACATATCGACCATTCCCACAGCCTAAATCTAATAAATTTTTACTAGGAGTTTTTTCAATTGATCTCAGAAATTCCTTAACACAAGCCCAATAATATGTTCTTGTTACATCAAATTTAACTGCAATTTGATTGTATACATTTTTAACGAATGTGTTTTCAATTTGTTCGAACTCTTGCACTTGATCCAAATTTTGCATATGATGACTTTTTATTATATAATATATAATTAAAATTAAATATTTTTCAAATTTTTTTAATTAAAAAAATAACACTATGTTGAACTTTTTTGATATAAATTATTTCAATAATTTTATTTTGTTGATATGTTTGAATAAGCTCGAGAACACCAGAATAATTCAATGGGTTAGTGAATGTGATTAATCCATTAATTTCAGGAATATCAGAAATATCACACATTCCAGAAACAAAAGCACAACCACCTATATTGAGTATTCGGATAGTTTCTTGAATAAATTTTATTTGTTCTTGGTTTGTAAGATGTTGAAAAACCCCAACAGTCAATACTATATCAAATTCATTATCTGTATATCCAGTTTCTAAGACATTACCAACTTTTAATTTAGCATATGGGTAACGTTTGGTAGAAATTTCTATAAGTTTTTCACTTAAATCAATTCCATGAGAATCATATTCAGTAGTAATTTGAAAATATAATCCATTACCACAACCCATATCTAAAAATTTTGATTTTGAATTAGTATTGTATAATGTTTTTGTCCAATCAATAAATTTTCTTGCCTCAGACCAAAAGTATTTTCTAAATCTAGAATATTTATTTCCAACTTGGTTATAATATGTTTTAACATCTGGAATATAATTTAAGTTAATAGTGTTTTCTACCAATTTTTATTATAATTATTTACAATAATTGTTTTTTAAAAACAATTTTTTATTCAGAATCAGATATATCTTCATCTAAAATAAATGCATATTTTTCTGCAACTTCTTTTAAATATTTATAACGTGAAGAACCACCAAAATGTCCTTGATTTATTGTGGTTTTAATTATTTGGATATTTGAATCTGTTTTAAATTCACGTAGTTTTGCAATAAATTTATGAGGTTCCCAATATTGAACTCTTGGATCCCAAAGTCCACAAGTTATAAACATATTTGGGTAATCAGTTGATTTAATGTTTGAATAGGGACAATATTGAATCATATAATCAAAATCAGATTTGATATTTGGATTACCCCATTGAGTCCATTCTTCAACTGTTAGTGGAATTGTAGAGTCACACATTGTATTCATTACATCTAAAAATGGAACACCAGCAATAACATTTTTAAAAAGATCAGGCCTGATAACCATAGAAGCCCCAACTAGTAATCCACCAGCACTACGACCTTCAATTGTAATATCTTCACAATAATGATTTGATTTAAGATATTCTGCCACTGTAATAAAATCATTAAAAGTGTTTAATTTATTTTGAAGTCTTCCATCTTCATACCAAGAATAATTAACGAAGGAACCTCCTCTAACATGCGCAATTGCATATGCCCAACCTCTATCAAGTAAAGGTAAAATTTTAAAATCAAAACTTGGTTCAACAGTATGACCATATGAACCATACCCATATAAATATAAAGGTTTCGTTCCATCTTTATTCCATAAATCTTTTTTATATATTATAGAAACAGGAATTCCTAGAGGCCATTTATTAGAATCTGAACAAGTATTTGAAATTGGAACCCAAATTCTTTCTGAAATATAATCATTAGGATTATAATTTGGTACTTCTTTTTCCCATTCTAATATATTTTCCAAAGTATTCATGTTCCATTTAATAATTTTGTGTGGTGAAGTCATAGTATCAAAACTAATTTGGATCCATGGATCATTATATAATTTGTTTTTTGACAAGCGTATTGTATATACATGATCAATTTTAAAATTGGAATAATCTTTTGATATATAATCAGAAAAATTTAAAATTTGTATTTCTAGTCCATTAATTATTTTAATTTGATTTAATGAATAATCAACCCAATTTACAAATGTACTACCATTAATTTTAGTGGAATAGACCAAATTATGTTTATTACAGAAAAAAGTTTCAATATATATATTCGGATTATGGGGTATAAATTCTTCTTCTACACCAAATTCTAAATTATATCTAAAAATTTTCCAATTTGTACATTCGTCCCTATTTGTATATACATAAAAATAATCACCAGAATGATCAATATCATATAAAACATTAGGGGTAACATCAAATAGCATAATTAACTTATCAGATTCATTTACTTCTGCATCAAATAATTTAATAACCATTATTTTACATTCGGAATAATTACCACTTTTAATAACTAAAAATTTTTCATCAAAAGTTATATCAATTGATAAATCAAATTCTTTGTTGGTTTCTTCATAAATTAATATTTCTTCTTTTGTATCTAAATTACATTTGTATAATTTATCTAAACGATTTGTCTCATTGCCTTTTAAATAATATATCGTATTTGAATTTACCCATTCGTAAGAACAATATACTAAATCTTTAATAAAATGTACCAATTCATTTGTTTCAATATTAACTATTCTTAATTCATAAATTTCATTAGATTCATAATCAATACCATATGACATTAATTTTTCACTTGGATTTACATAAAAATCAGTAATATCAAGTTCTTTACCTTCAATTACTAATAAATTCTCGTCTAACAGCAATTCAAGATTTTGGGTTTGAGTATTTATTCTATAATGTTTAACATAATCAGAACCTGTATTATATCTTGAAAAATATTTATAAAAACTATTTGGATATAATTGGGTTTGAATTGAATCATAATTTTCTTTCATAGATGAAAGTATTTCACAATATAAAGATTTTGAAAATTTTGATTTTGATTTAAATTTTTGATCAAAATAATCATTTTCTTCTTTAATTCTTTTTAATATTCTTTCTGATTGTTTAGTATCATCTCTAATCCAATAATAATTATCATTTAAACTAATTGGTGAGTCCATTAGTTCACCAGTTCCACGATTTTCATTTAAAACCTTACCAAAATATACTTGATAAGGTATTTTTTCTACTATAGGGCTTTCTATTTTATCCATTTTTGTATAATAAACAAAAATTAATATAATTTTATATAAAAATTATTATTTTAGTTAAATAAATTTGTCATTTATGCAATAGGATAGATTGACCGACCTTAGTTGATGAGTAACAATTTTTTCAAGCTTTGAAACATTCTTACCATTTACAAACATTGAATTATCTCTATCATAAAGATATGAATCAATAGCTGACATATTTGAAAAATTAACTTTAATCACCTTACCATTCATGTAGTCAATATATTTATTTCTAGAATTATCAATTTGATTCTTAAAATCATCAAGATTTGATGGAGGAGATTCCAGTAAATAATGAATTTTACCTAAACCTTGAACCTTGGAATTGACATAAAGGTTATAGAGGAGAACCTCAGGAGGTATACTACTAGCATCAATAGTTACCATTTTTAAATAATTTATGACTTCAAAGGTATAAAATTGGTATTTAATATAGATATTATTTAGAATATGATATCCATTGTATAAAAAAATAGTAAAATAATTAAAATTTGTATATATTAAATAATTATATATTTAAAGACCAGTAACAACAGGAAATTGTTCAGGATCGATTTGATGTAAATATTGATAAACATTCCAAGAACCAATGAATAATTTAACATTATTCCATCCAAGAAGAGTTCTAAGAATAAAAGCATCAACAGAAATTTCGGAACCAGTATTACAGGTAAGAACAGTATTTGTTTCTTGAGTAATACCATTTTCAGATAAAATTCTAACAATATCAGGGATAGGAATTAATTTATTTGTAACAATAAGAGGGGTGGTTGAAGAAGGAACAAAAAATCTCTTCCAGAAAACATTAACAGAGTTAGGAGCGTGTCCATTAACTTTAAATCTCTTTTCGTTTCCAGCAAAAGCGTTAGGTGGTCTAACATCTAGGGGTGTTATTTGTCCAAATTTATTAAGTAAAGCATATTCTTGAGCTTGAAGAATATCATTTGCAAAGACAAAAGTATAATCTTCACAGACATGTTCCCAAACAGGATAATCTTGAGTTAAAAATTGAGGATTAAGTTGTCTAAATTCAGTATTAAGATAAGCAATATTTTTAAAACCCCAAGCTTGTAAATTATAAATTACGAAGAAAGTATCAACAATTCCTCCATCAGGTTCACCATAAACACAAATGTGATCATTAACAGATAATTTTGCATTATTAAATAATTGTTTAATACTTTCAGGTTCATCAGGTTGAACAGGTACTATAGCATTAGCTCCAGGAACTGTATTTGGGTAAGTCTTTGAACTTCTAAATAAAGCACCAGGTAAATGAATAGCATTTAAGACATGGTTAGATGTATAAGCAGCATAATCAGTACCGGCATAGATAAATTTACCACCAGAAAGTAAAAATTTAAGAATGTTAGTTTCGTCAATAAGAGGCATAAGTATTATATTACTTATAATATAAAAAATTTTTATTGTGGTAGGAAAAAAAATTTATATAAAATTAATTTAATATAAATTTCCCCCTTCCTATTTTTATTTTTTATATAAACAGTATATATATATCATGATCCTTACTAAATTTTATCAAATTGTTAAACAATTTTACTATTTAAATTTTGAAAACAAAATTGCTTCACAAGAAATTGGAAATAACCAATACCTTATGTATTTATTTTTATATAACGTGATGACAATTGTTAATCCAAAATATAAAGTATTTAATGATAGTAATCTAATTGACATTCCAGAAGAATATTATTTCTTCAAGAACAAATATACTGGTACTGACCTAATTGGAACAGATGCATTATTAAGATATTCATTTTATTTAATAATGAAATTAATCTACGCAGATTTTCCTCAAATTAAAAATAAACCTGATGAAGAAGTTAAGATTTTATTAGGTTTTGGGCCAGAAGTTGAAGCTATTTACAATAATTATTTTACACCAAATTTCTCAGCATTTTTAAATGTTTTTGCTGAAATTTCTTTTAATGCCAGAAAGTTAATATTCGATATTTATGAATGTGATGCATGTTATACAAATCCAAACAGTGCTTCAGTAGGAGGTCCAGGTCCATTTCCTGTAGATGTAAATGGCACTCCTCAAGAATACTTAGATAAATATAGAGAACCTCTTAAATATAATTTGTTAAAAGTTCCTACTGGACTTGTTAAAAACGATGATGGCATTCCTATTATTGATCCCCATAATCCTTTAAGTTATAAAAACCAAGTTTATCGTGGTATTCAATTTGGTTGGGAAAATGGATTTTGGATTAATGATGAAACCAGAACATTATTACCAGATTTTGATTATGTTAATATAAATAATGAAACCGACCTCAAGATACAAGCTAATAAAATGTTAAAATTATACGAAAATCTTGGAGACAGAGAAAAAATTTTTTCAGAATTTTTTAACAACAGCTTAACTGGTCAGCTTCCTACAAATGCAGTATTATCAATAATGACATTCTTTTTTAATTTGAAGAAAAATGTATCATTATACGATGAACCTGCTTACTTATTTGGAGCTGTTTCTGTATTACTTGATGCCGATATTGCTTGTTGGCAAATTAAAAGAGTATTTTTCACAACAAGACCTGTTTGTTCAATAAGATATTTTTATAACAATGAAATAATTAATACATGGTATCCAAATCAGGGAACTGTTACTACCACGGCAAATAAATTTATGCCATATCAACCATTAACATTTGTAACTCCTCCACATGCAGAATGTCTTGCTGGTCACTCAACTGCATTCCCTGCTGTTGCTGAATATTTTACAAAAATATATGGAAAAGATTTTTATGATCCTACCTTTGAATATGAATTTGATGAAATTGAATGGATTTATCCTGGGTTATCTGGTCAAACTAAATTTGTATTTGGACAATACACTGTTCCTGCTGGAAAATCATCAATTGAACCAAATATTACACCAGCAAATCCAGTTAATATTATTTTTAAAACAATTGAAGACTGGGGTTTACAAGCACCAGTATCAAGATTTTATGGTGGTGTTCATTGGATGTCTACTAATGAAGCATCTATTAAATTAGGAAAAATTACTTCAGAATTTTCATTTAAAAAATTAGTAGATTCAGGAATTATTGTATAAAATATATAAAACCATCATATTGATTTAACTAATGACACACAACATATAATATTCATTACTTTTAGTACTCTCAGTACTTTCAATACTTTTAACACTTTCATCATCATTATGTAAATGATTAGAATCAATAGAATTCTTAGAGTTGTTTTTCTTTTCATTTTGTGTAAAAGTAATATTGCAAAAATCTTCTGTAGAATCTAAAGATATTACAGTATCTATTGAGCTAGTTGAATCAGTTTTTATAATACTTTTTGGCTCAGAATCCACAGTTCTATAATTTTGTTTATCCATTAGGTTAATTTGTTTGATATATTTGATTTAATTAGTAAATAAATAAATCAAATTTTTTTAAATAAAAAATTAATAATTTTTAACATGGTTGTCGGGTTTAACATCAAGTTGGTTTACCCAACCCCATGCCACAATGCTAATTCGACCGTGTTCAGGTTCAGGTACATAATTTTGATGAGTGCGAATAGGTGGAACTCCATGTCTCCAATCGATATTAACGTCTTTAGCAAATCCATATGTAGTTCCAGATGGTAAAGGAAAAGACACAACACTTCTACAATCACGATGATTTGCAACTTGAAAAGCGATATCTCGAGTATAACCAAAACTTACCCCGATAGTAAAATTTTGAATTTTAGCAATTTCTGGTTTGATTGCTGCTCCATCATAATGAAAAAATTTATGATCTTTCAAATCTTCCATAATATTAAATCTTGTTGCTTTGATATCCATATTAAAATATTTTTTAATTTTATCAATTACATAATTAAAAGTAGGACAATCTTTTTTCCAATCAAAGTGATCATCCACAATTAGATGACAACCCTCGTGCCATTCGTGAATTAATTTATTTTTATCAAATTTGGTTGCATAAACTTCTTTAAGCAATCGATCGTAAATATCAGCATCAGAAGGTGAATTAAATATATCAGGAACAACAATTACATCATTAGATTGAATTGATAGTTCACATTTTGGTTTAGAATATTCGAAAAGTACTCTCATTTCAGGTGGAGAATAATTTGGTGTTACACATTCGGTATTAATAATTTTTTTAGATTTATTAGATTTATTTGTTTTATTATGTTTATTTGGTTGAATTCCATCATTTTCTTTAGATTGGGTATCAACTTTGCTTAATGGATTGTGAGAAAAATTACATTTATCGCCATGTAAACAATTTCCATTATAATAGTGAATACATAGATTAGGATTGTGAATAAATTTACAATTTTTTCGTGGACAGTTACCTGTCATATAATTACGACATACTTTTTTTAGATCTTCGCTCATATTTTTTATTTAATATATTAAATAGGTAAATACTTATTTAATTTTTTTATTTGGAAAAAATTTCAATTATTTCTAGATGTTTATACAAGTAAAAGTAATAATATAATATTTATGTTCCAGGTAAAATTTTCCAATGATCGAGTGGTGAATAATCATGTTTAGAAAAATATTTATAGTAATATATTTCTTTATCTGATAGTAAAGCGGCTACATAACTTAAAGAACTTGGAGCAGTAATTAATAAATCAGATTCGACCATCAATATAAAACTATGAGATAAGTCTGTATCCAAATGCAATGTGATATTATCACTAATAAAACACTCAAAATTTGATATTGATCCTTGAGAAATTATATTAAAATGTAGATCTTTATCTTTATATATTTCTTTTATCATATTTATTTTGTCCAAATAAAATTGGTTAGATATTAAAAGTCTATCTAATTTAGTAGTATCAACTTTATTATTTCTTCTAATATGAATTGCAACATTAAATTTGTTATTGGTATAAATTTTGCTTCTATCTTTATTTTTCCAAAATATATCTTTATATTTAAAATAAGTATTTTTATTAAGATATTTAGTTATTTCACCTTGCTTAAAGAATAAATCAATAAATGTTTTTCTATTAACAAGTTTAATATTGCGATTTCTTCTTGGATTTAATTGATAAATAGTAAAATCACAAATAGATTTATAATTATTTTTAATATTAATTAATTCTTCAATTTTATCAAAAAAATTATTATCATTGTTATAATTATGTTCCATTCTTGTGATTGGTCTATGAATGTACTCATATCCATGATATTCACAATATGCTAATGTGAATATAATATACATAAATTGGTAACCAAAACCATCAACAGCAATAGTAGTATCAAAAAGAATATACATATTATATTTATTTCAAATTATAATAAGAGTAGATAAAAAATTAAATATTAAAGTCATTATCAAGATATGCTTTAAATAGTATAAATGCTTCTTTAGGTTTGTAAGTAGGAACTTCGTGACCAGCTCCATGAACAGTAGCAAACACGAATCTAGAATCCTTTGAATAAGGAGTTTTAAATTGAGTTATGTATCCTGATGTTTGTCCATCAATACCCCATGTTTTCCAAAGAGAAGAAACAGGGAAACCCAAATCATAAATATATCTTTGAGTTCCAATGGTAGCACAAACTGCATCATCATCTCCTGAATAAATCATAATTCTTAAATCACTTACTTCTTTATCATTTAAAAGTTCTTTATAATAATGTTCCATAGGTTTAAGTTTGTCACGCATTTCATATTTAACAGTGCGAGAACATTCTTCCCATCCGATATCAGATTTAACATGGAGAGCAGACTTTACTTCTGGTAAATTCATATATTCGGTAGCATAATTATCTTCACAGGGTTCATAGTCATCTTTTAATGGAATTCCTGAAAGAACTTGTCTTGTTTGACCATAAAATTCTTTGGTAACTTTTTTTCTTTCGAATAAATAATCAGTCATCCAAGATTGTTGAGCTGTAACACAAACAGGGTAATCAAGAGCATAAGGATTTAAATTTCCAATTTTTACCATGAAATCTAACATTAAAGTAGAACATACTGTGTTGTTTAATTGATTGATAGGATTATCACATCCTTCACCAATATATTTCTCCCAAAGAGGTTTAGGAAGTAACTGATGATCCCAATAAGTTTCCATTTGAGCACCAGTTCCAGCATAATAATCAGTATAAGGATTTCCAACAGCAAAACCCTTGAAATTAATTTTAAAATTATTTTCTTTATTGTATGAAACAATTTCAGAAGCCCATGTAGGCATATAGTGTCCTCCATAACTTTCAGAACTTATGAACAAAGGATTTGATGCATATTGAGGAAATTTATTGTAAAATTCAAGAACTACTTGTAAATTGTCTTGGGCTGCCTGTTCATCTCCAATTCTGTAATCATCTGTATTATCAGAAAAAGAATATCCGACCCCAATTGGTTGTTCTATAAACACCATATTAGCTATCTTGTTCCATCTCCATTCGTTCATGTCCAAACCCATATTTTCATTAGGTTTGA